>ODAI010877594.1_pt1 | contig 91228 bp, 75 predicted proteins | sample 1539321 | NCBI WGS metagenome assembly ODAI01 (sample SAMN02144231, study PRJEB22623) | gut metagenome | biome: sheep rumen | host: Ovis aries | place: New Zealand | reverse complement strand
GAGAGTTTCGGAATGGCGCGCCTTGCTGGATTCGAACCAGCGGCTTACTGCTTAGAAGGCAGTTACTCTATCCAGCTGAGTTAAAGGCGCAAAGATAAAATCAGCAGCCACGGCTGCTTTTTGATGGAGCGGGTGATGGGAATCGAACCCACGTGTTCAGCTTGGAAGGCTGACATTCTACCATTGAACTACACCCGCTTGTCGTTTCAACAGATAATATTATATCACGGCAAAACAAAAATGTCAAGCAGATTTTTAAAAAAAGTCGTTATGCACAAAAAAATATCGGGCAGTAATATTTTCGTTCACCATATCTCACAACACATCAATAAAATGTATGATTACAAAACAGAAACACTTTTAATAAACTGTTGACTTTTAAAGCTAAATATGATATTATTATCTAAACGGATATGCCGTTTTATGATAAACCTTTATCTTTTACAAGGAGGGATTTTTTATGGCTGATATGAACGAATGGGGAAACAACACCTCTGACAGCGTTTCGGGTGTTGAAAACGTCACAAACAGCAAAAAAGGTAAGAAAATCGCAATAATATGTGCATCAGTTATAGCTGTTGCCGCAGGCGGCGGCGCAATTGCATACAATGCTTCGGATTACTTCAAAAATCAGGTTAAACTCAGAATGATGAAGCCCGAAAATTACTATGCATGGGTAAATGAGGAAAACGCTCAGGAATATGCCGCAAAAGCAAGAGAAAATTATGAAAAGGCTATCGAGAAAACAAAGGAAGGTCAGAGTGCTGATGTCTCTGTCAAGTATGATGTGAGCGATGATGCCAAAAATTATATGATAAATGATTTGTTCGGCATCGAATATGGTGTTAATGATGAAGATGATATGCTCATTGATATGATAAACAATGTATCCTCGATAGAAATCGGCTCAGGCGCAAACGTTAAACAGGGCGACATAAACGGAAATATGTACGTCAACCTCAATGATGACAAGCTCCTTACAGTTGACTATGCTATGGCTGAAGGTGCTTCTGAAATGTTCATGCGTATACCTGAACTCACTGAACGCTGGCTCGGTATGAACGTTGAACAGGCTCTCACCGATTCCTACTACATGGACGACGAAGCCCGTGAACTTATGGACGCTTATAAGGAAATGCTCAAAGACCCCGAATCATTCATCTCCCCCGAAGAACTCGAAGATATGATTATAAGATATACTAAGGTGTGGAATGATTCAATAGGCGACGTTCAGCTCGAAAGAAGCGAGGATATCGCAGTATGTGACATAAATGTAAATTATACCGTGATATCTGCTGAACTCAACGATGAGAAAATTGTCCAAATCGCAGAAAATTTCATCAACGAAGCTAAAAATGACGAGGTTTTCAAAAGAGTTTTAATCGACAAAATGAATGTCCTCAGTGAAGATGAATACATATCAACACTTGATGAGGCTCTTGATGATATAAAAAACAGTTCAGGAGACGAAACCTTTGTCTTTGAAACTTATGTTGACCCCACAGGTACTATAAGAGGCTGTTCTCTTAAATCAGATGACGGGGCTGTTGACTGCAAATATATCATAGGTCTTGACGGTGACCAGATAAGAGGCGAGGCTTACCTCTCCGAAGATAATGCGGAAGTTTTCAGAGCAGAACTCAATGCAACCGATAATGATAACAAATATTCTGGAAATATGGACGTAACCGTTGAAGAAGAAACTGTAAGCGTTGAATTTACTGATTTTGAAATTGTTGACGAGGAAAGCGGTTTCTTCAGCGGAGATGTTACTGTCATAGTTCCCGATGTTGACCCAGTAAGTTTTAACTTCACTTCTGACGGTGCTTCAATGGAGGCTTCAACAGATATTACCATAGAGGATATCCATATCGGTAAATTTACTCTCAAAGTTTCAAGAGATTCAGGCAAATCCCCCGAAATTCCAAGCGCAGATGATGCTTATATAATTGATACCGAGAATTTCAATTCACTTTCCGAATATGTAAGCAAGGAAGATGCCGAAAACTTCATAAGAACTTTGTGCAAAAAAGTCGGATTCAATGACGAATATGCAGATGATGCAGCCGAGGCTTTTGCCCGTAGTGCTTATCCCGAAGAATATTAATAATAAAAAATACAGCCGGAATTTTCCGGCTGCATTTTTTTATCTGAAAAGATTTGATGAAGCTTTCACAAGAGCATAAAATTCAGAAACTTTTTCGTCATCATATCCCAAATCATTTACTCTTGCAAGTATGTCCTCATAGTCAGAATCGCCCTTGTATTCCGAATTTTTAAGGAGCATAGCAAATTCTGCCGCTGATGATGCAAGATTTATTTTATCAGAGGGCTGTGAATTATATTTCTCCATGCCGAAAAGCTTTGAATTATATACGTCCTCACCTGTGTCAATGTCCTTGTATGCTGTCGAGAACTTGAAAAGTTCTTCCCGTCCGTTATCTGCGGAATTATTCATAGGCTGAGTGTGTTCAGATGCAAATTCAAGTTCAACTCCGTGATATGTTCCGTCAGTATCAGCAAGTTCTATTTCATACAGTGCCGTTACGCTGTGACCTGAACCGACTTCGCCTGCATCTTTTGTGTTGTCATAGAAATCCTCTGCATTCATGATTCTGTTATCGTATCCGACAAGGCGATAGCTTTTTACTTTTGAAGGATTAAATTCCACCTGAAATTTAACATCTTTTGCAATTGTGAAAAGTGTACCGCCCATTTCCTCAACAAGTACTCTCCTTGCCTCGTCCACTGAATCTATATAACTGTAATTTCCGTTTCCGTTATCTGCAACGGCTTCAAGGCGGTCATCTTTATAATTTCCTGTTCCGAATCCGAGTACGGATAAGTATATTCCCTTGTCACGCTTTGATTCAATAAGTTTTTTCAGTTCGCTTTCAGATGATGCACCGACATTCAAATCTCCGTCAGTTGCAAGGATTACACGGTTATTTCCGCCCTCTATGAAATATTCCTCTGCGAGTTCATAGGCTGTATTGATACCGCCCTCACCGTTTGTCGAACCGTTAGCGGTTATGGAATAGAGTGCTTCAAGGATTTTATCCTTGTCATTTTCGCCTGCTATTACTGTACGGCTTGAACCTGCATATGTAACTATTGAAATTCTGTCATTTTCGCTGAGTTTTTCTGCAAGCATGGAGAAAGCATTCTGCACAAGCGGAAGTTTGTCATAGGAATCCATTGAACCTGATGAATCTATCAGAAATACTATATTCGAGGGAGGAAGTTCATTTTCATCAATTTTCTTTCCCTGTACGCCTATCATCATGAGTTTATGTGCATTATTCCACGGGCAGTCTGATATTTCAACATATTCACCGAATGTCTGTCCGTCATCAGGCTGTGAATAATCATAGTCGAAATAATTTATAAATTCCTCAACTCTTACAGCATCTTCAGGGACATTCATTCCGTCCTCAATCAGTCGTCTTACGTTTGAATACGATGCTGTGTCAACATCTGCGGAAAATGTCGAAAGCGGGTCTGTTTCGGTATTTTTAAAGCCCTGTTCCTCAAAATTTTTATATTCTTCATTTGAATACTGATATTCGGGCATGATTTCCATATCAGACTCAACATCATCACAATATTCTTCTGCCGGTGCGTAGTCGTATTTATAGTTTCCGTCCGGTGAATCGTTATAGCTGCTGTTACTCATATTTCCTGAACCGCAACTGCAAAACATTGCCGAAACCATAACGCATGAAAGCGATAATGCCATTATTTTATTTTTCCTCATATAAATCACTCCTTTTTATTTATTCCCCTTAATCCCTGTATCATTATATTCGGGTATTCTATATCTTTCCCGAAAACTTTCTTTTGTTATATAAATTATAGTCCTAATCGGAGAAAATTGCAATAACAGGGCAGTTTCAGTATTTATACAATACAGTGAAAATATTCTTTGGAAAATATTTCATGACATTACAGAAATTTAAAATCAATTACAAAACAATAAAAAAGGAGGATAATAATATCCTCCTTTTATGAAATCATACAATTGTGAATTATTCTATTATTTTCTTATAGCTTTCTTCCTCAGCTTTTTCCTTGGCGGCTTTGTCGGATTTTCTGACTTCGGCAGATGCACCTTTTTTCCCTTTTGACATTATTATAAGTGCAATAACAACTGCTGCTATGACCAGTCCGCAGGCAATTATTACAAATGCTGTCTTTTTGATACTCTTATCCGCAACAGTATAGTTGAGTTTCGATGATTTGGCATATTTTTCGCCTGCTGTACCTGAATACACACTGAGTTTAAAATCCTCAACCCTTGCATATTCACCTGTCTCGGAATCTTCTTTGAATCCGAAAGCATTATCTTCTATTATCTCGGCACTTTTCGGAATAACCGCCTGTTTAAGTCCTGTGCATGAAAGAAATGCTCCCATGCCTATTGATTTGACTCCTTCGGGAATTATTACTCTTGTGAGATTAGGACAGTTATAAAACGCTCCCTCGCCTATTTCCGTGACTGTTGTCGGGATATCAGCGGATTCAAGGGCATAGCAGTATTTGAAGGCTATGGGGGCAATTTTATTAAGTCCCTCGGACAAATCCGCCTTTTTAAGCTTTGCACAGTAACCGAATGCGTCCTCTCCGATATATGTCACGCTCTGCGGAAAATATACTCTTTCAAGTTCTCCGCACATGGAAAATGCTCCGGGTTCAATGGATTCGACAGTATTTTCTATTGTGATTTCGCCTGCAATTTTTGCGGAGGCACGCAGGATTTTTTTCTTGTCCTTATCATAGAGAATATCATTTTCAAAAACATAGCCGTCACATTCAGATACATCAATTTTTTCTATTGAAGAACATTCTGCAAATGCCATTGTTCCCAAATCAGAAAGCGATTCGGGGAGGGTTATTTCTTTCAGTGAAGTACAGCCGTAAAAGGCATAGTTTCCTATTGATTTGATACTGTCGGGGATTTCGATTTCTTCAAGGGCAGGACAGCTCATAAATGCACCCTCTGATATTGATGTCATTTTTTCGGAAAGCTTTACCTTTTTAAGGTTTGAACAGCCTGCAAATGCATTTATTCCTATTGTTTTGACAGTTTTCGGAATATTTATCTCCGATATAAAATTGCAACCCACAAAAGCCTTGTCAGCTATTGCAGTAATTGCATAACCGTTTCGCAGTTCGGGAATATCCGTAACTATTGCACTTGTATCGCATGAAATTATTGTATATGAGCCGTCTATGAGTTCATATGTGAATGTACCGTCTGTAAGTTCGTCCTTTGCGTCCGCAGGAGTCTCGGCAGATGCATATATCCCCTGAAAGGGAATCAACATCATGACAGATGCAGATAAAAACGAAATAAGTCTTTTTTTGATATTCATGATTTTTTCTTACCGCCTTTTTTGATTTTAGACCCTGCAAAAATTCCAATAACGGCAAGAATTACTGCGCCTGCCGTTCCTGCCAGTGCATATAAAAATCCTTTGGAAACGTTGTTGTTTCCTATCTGCATTGTACCTGTAACGGTTTCGATTCCGCAGGCTTTTGCGTAGTCATAGCCCATAGTATTTTCATCGGCATATATTTTGAAATCATCGACAAGCTTATCAAGTTCAGGGGCTTCTGCCTGACCGTTTGCTATTGCAGAGAGTTCCTCCTCGGAAGCGTTGGCGGTTTCCTGAGCGGTTTCCTCATCATATTCATAGCCGAATGCATAGTCTCCTATTGTTTTAAGCTTGTCATAAAGGCGTACGCTTTTAAGCTGTGTACAGCCGTAAAACGCATCATTTCCGACTACCTTCAAATCTTTTGAAAGTTTTACTGATTTGAGCGCAGAGCAGTTGTCAAAGGCAAAATTATATATATCTGTAACGGTTGATATATCAACAGTTTGCAGATATCTGTTGTTACAGAAAGCCGAGGCTGATATTTCCCTTACAGTATCGGGGGCTTTGAAATCAGTCTCTCTTTTTTCAAGCGGATAGGCAATAAGTTTAGTCTTGTCCTTGTTGTAAAGAACCCCGTCAAGTGAAGAATATTCACCGTCACCTTCTGATACTTCTATTTCTTTCAGGTTACTGCACATAAGGAAAGGTTCTTCGCCCTCGATAGATGTACAGTTTCCCGATATCACCAGCCTTACAACGTATGAAGAAAATGCTCCCTCTCCTATTGTTTTTATTGTGTTCGGGAGTATTATTTCGGCTGATGAACAGGTAATAAAGGCATTTTTATATATCGCAGTAACTTTCATACCGTCTATTTCTTCGGGAACATTTACAGTATTTTCGCTTGAATAGCAGAATACAATTGTTACTTCGTTGTTTTCGGTGAAATATTCAAATTCATCATACATTTTTGTATCAAGTTTCAGATATTCCTCATAAGCCTCATCAGCTTCAATAGTAGTGAATGTGAAATTATTTGCATAGTTATATTCGGAATCGGTATCGACTGCATACATCTGTGCCGCTGAACCGCTTTCTCCTACTATCACAAAATCTGCAATGGGGTTTTCATTCTCATCATAGCCGAATGCACTGTAACCTATACTCATTACACTTGACGGGATTACTATTTTTTTCAGTCCTGTACCCATGAAGGCATTCTGGTCTATTTCAACAAGATTTTCAGGGAGCTTTATATCTTCAAGTGCTTTACAGCCGTAAAATGCGGAAAGTGCTATTCCTTCAAGATTATCAGGCAGTATAACTTCGCTCAGTGATTTGCAGTTCATAAACGTCATGACATCTACGGCATCTATTGAAGTACCGCTTAAATCAACGGAAGTTATGGCTGATGATGCAAATGCGTGTCTTCCGATTTTTGAGACGCTGTCGGGAATTTTTATATCAGTAAGTGATGTACCGTAAAATGCAGCTATGCCGATTTGTTCGACAGTATCGGGAATTTCAAAAGATGTGCCGCTTTTAGCCTGCGGATAGCAGGATAATTTCTTCATATCCTTTGTATAGAGTACCCCGTCATCACAGAAATAATAATCGCTTTCGCCGTCAATTTTTATCTCTTTGAGTGATGTACACTGTACAAAGGGATTTTCTGCGGATATGTACTCGACAGATGCAGGTATCACAACACTTTCAACAGAACTTTCTTCAAATGTGTATCTTCCTATCTCGGTAACGGAATAACCGTCAATTGTATCGGGAATGACAATTTCTTTCTCCTGCGATGTGCATTTTTCAATGCGGGCTGTGCCGTCCTCGGAAAGTGAATATGAATAGTCCCCTGATACTGTATATTCTTCTGCTTCCGTTTCGGGCTGGGTTGTATCCTCATATATGTATTCGTCAGCATAACCTGAAATCACGGGTAAATATACCATTGATGAACAGACCGCAAGACTTAATATAAATGCTGTAATTTTTTTATAAACAGGCATATTTTCTACCTCTCAGTTTTTTATTTGCAATTAGTATTATATCACACAAAAAATTACATTTCAATCCATTTCACATATATTTCATTATTTAAAAAATTTTTCACCCACTGTACTGAAATAATTATCACTAAAATTTACAATAAGTTCATGCATATCTATTGACATTGACGATGAAAAGTGATAAAATATCTTTGCAAATAAAAATATGGAGGGAAAAACATGAAATTCTTAAAACAAATGACAGCGGCAGCCTGTGCGCTGTGCCTGTGTGCGGTATATCCCGCATACGGCGGATTTACAGGCGGTCTGGATTCCTCAGCAGAGGATATCTCCGATTCAATGAAATGGGACGCTCTCAGAATAGGCGGAGGCGGATTCGTTTCATCAGTCGTTACAGGTCAGAAAAATATGTATGCAAGAACAGACGTAGGCGGCGCATACAAGTACAATTACGAAACAGATTCATGGGAACAGCTTTTCGGATTCCTCACCGATGCTGACAGAGGTCTGCTTTCCGTAAGCGGTATCGCTATTGACCCGACTGATGACGATACAGTCTATTTCCTCTGCGGCTGTGCGTATTTCAGCGATGCAAAAACTGTAATCTTCAAAACTACTGACGGCGGTAAAACTTTTACTGAATATGATGTAACCGATATGATTCAGGTTCATGCTAACGGTGACGGCAGAGAGTGTACAGAACCTATCGCTGTTGACCCCGACAACCCCGATACCATTTATGCAGGCGGTGACGTTACCGCAGGCGATTCCTGCCTCATTAAATCTACTGACGGCGGTAAAACGTGGAACTCCGTCAAAACTTATGACGACCTCGGTCTTTACAAAGAATCAATAAACTGGCCCACATGGACAGAACATAAAGTCCGTGCAACTGAGAACGGTGCTTATAATACCCAGAACGGTGTATGTGTTGTCAAAGTGGTTGACGGTAAAGTGTATGTCGGTACTGCTATAAAGGGTCAGGCTAATATCCACGTTGCAAGCGTAAAAGACGACAAATTTGAACCCCTCTCAAAAGACCTCCCCTCTGACGTATATCCGGTAAGCATATCCTATGACGGAAAAGACAGCCTTTTCTTCACATACATAGGAGGACTTGCTTTTGCAGGCAGTTCGGGAGGTATGTATAAATATGACCTCAAATCAGGTACAGTAAAGGAAACAGGTCCTACCAAAAACGCTTTCGGTACTGTATATGCTGACAAAAACGACCCCAGCAAGCTCGTTACAAGAACCTGCGGTGTATGGTCTGACCAGTGGTGGAGCGATGAATGGACTGATGATACTATCGCATGGGGCGACCACTTCTACCGTTCAGAGGACGGCGGTGATACATGGACTGATATAACTCCCGGTCAGAAGGGCGGAAATCAGTACGAAGGAACTGACTATGCCATTTCTCTCCCGCTCCAGACAGGAGGCTATGACTGGGTTTACGGCAAAGCCTGCCACTGGGGAAGCTGTATGGCTATCGACCCCATGAACCCCGATAAGGTTATTCTTTCAAGCGGTAACGGTATGTTCGCCTGCGATAACGTATGGGACGAAAAAGATGTACAGTTCTATTTCCACCCCGACGGAATTGAAGAAGTCGTTGCTCTCGATTTCGTAAGTACAACTGACGGTCTCGACCTCTCCGCTATCGGTGACTATGACGGATTTGTTCACGTTACACCCGATGAAATAGGTTTGCAGTATAAACCCAATATGGGCAGTACCTCCGCTATCGCAGTATGCTCTCAGAATACCGATGTATGGGCAAGAATTGCCGAGGGCGACAACGGTGCAGGATATTATACCACCGACAGAGGCAACACATGGAATGAGTTCAGCCCCGCTGTAAAGGGCGGTAAACTCGCTATCGCTGAAATAAAGGAAGGTACTTACCGTATATTCAATACAGGTAAAGATGACGGCGGTGTTTCCTATTCCGATGACTGGGGCAAGACATGGAGCAAGTGCGACGGTATCCCCTCACAGTACGGCTCAAAATCCACTATGCTCTTTATCGAACCCGATGACCCGAATACTGTCTATGCATACGCTACATACTATAATTCTTCATGGTTCTATTCAAAAACTGCTCCCGATGCTTCCGATGCTCAGTATAAATTCTGCGTAAGTACAGACGGAGGCAAAACTTTCACTTCAACCGATATCTGTATGTATGACCAGTGCGACAGCGCAGGACGTATAGCTTACCTTGAAAAAGGTCACGTTATCCTCGGCGGCGGCTGGTATGGTATGTACGATGCAAAAATTGACGGCTCAAAAGTTACTGTCACAAAACTCGATAATATACACTACTGCAAAACTGTCGGCTACGGCGCACCCGAAAAAGAAGGCGGCATAAATACTCTCTATATGTACGGCAAACCTCAGGAATCTGACCCCGAAGGTATCTACCGCTCAACTGACGGCGGCAAAAACTGGGACTGCATCAATACAGACCATATCTACGGCGGTACAGGCAACGGTAACTTCCTCGTAGGTGATATGGACGAATTTGGTAAGGTTTATATGTCAACTGTCGGCTGCGGTATCGTTTATGGTATACTCTCAGATGCTCCTCAGCCTTCCACTAAACCCGATGAAAAGCCTACCGATGCTCCCGCAGATGATATCCTCTACGGTGATGCAAATGTTGACAAGAAAGTTACTATCTCCGATGCTGTTGCAATTTTGCAGTCTGTCGCAAATTCAAGCAAGTATGGTCTTTCAAAACAGGGCGCATTGAATGCTGACTGCGTTGATAACGGAAATGGTGTAACAGGTCAGGACGCAGCAGGCATACAGCTTATTGATGCACAGGTTATTTCACAGTCAGATTTACCGATAAAAAGTTCTCAGCTTAAATAATCATTAAAAAAGCTGTCCGCTATGGACAGCTTTTTTATTTGTAAGCATAACCTTTGACCTGCGGAAATATATTTTCATCACAGATATCTTTCATTGATATGCTTTTATCTTTTCCCACAATTATATGGTCTATAACAGTTATATCCAGAATCCCCATAGCTTTTACAAGCTTATGGGTATAGAACATATCATTTGATGACGGTTCGGGATTTCCTGACGGGTGATTGTGTGCGATAAGCATATATTTTGCATCTTTATGCATAACCGCAATATCTGCAAACTGTCTGCAAACAGATGAAACACTGTTTCTGTCACCATAGGAAATAAGCTTGCTGTCAAGCACACAGAAATTCCTGTCAAGAACGACTGTTTTTATCAATTCCTGAATATATCCTCTGAGACAATTTTCAAAATATTTTTTTGCATGGTCAGTGCCTTTTATATATTTTGTGACTGTTTTCTCAGCGTTGCATTTTCTGTTTATAGCTGAAACAACTCCTATAAGCACGGCTGTCTGTTCTCTCATATGTATGTCTCTCGGATAAAAAATCCTGTCTGAATCAAGAATGGAATTTATATTTCCATAATTGGACAACATTTCACTGCATATTCTTTCTGCATCAGGTTCTTTTTCGGAAAAACTTATCAGTTTTTTAAGAAATTCTTTTTCGTCCATAAAACTCCTCAGAAATATTTATCAGGGGAAAAACCGTTTTCCATAATTGAATAAACCACTTCCCCTGAACATATAAAGCAGTCTTTGAGAGTTATATCGAATATACTCAAATTTTCAGAAAAAAACTGCACTATATTGTAATCGGTATATGTAGGAAAATAATTTCCTTTGCTGTGATTTATACCTGCTACAATATGGTGCATATTCTTTTCCAGTAACTTTCTTGCGATTAAATTTACAGGGATTTCACCTTCAGTAAAAATATTTGTGGGAATACATATCCTGTCAATTATTCTGTATCTCTGTTCTGTACTTACAATCAGACATACATCTGAATCCACATTCCGAAAATAATCTGAATAATACTCTTTCAGACTTTTATTTTCAGTAAACATTTCGTTGTCAGACTTTCCGAATTTTCTCATAAATTCACCGACAAAAGCTATTTTTTCAGATGTTTTCTGATTTATTCCGCTTACTTTCATGAGTTCAGACGTATCCGCACTGAAAACGCCCGAAATACTTCCGAAAGAATTTATAAGTTCATGGGCGATATTATTTGTATTTGCAACAGGTATGCAATAAAACAGAAGCATCTCAATAAGTTCATGGTCACACAAACTTTCTGCATGACCTTTTAAAAATTTTTCACGCATTCTTTTCCTGTGACCTGCATGAATATTTTTCATTGATACACCTCATTTTTTCCTGTAAGTTGTGGGAGTCACCCCGACTATTTTTTTGAACTGCCGCATAAAATGTTCCTCATTGTCATAACCGCACATGGCGGCAACCTGAGAAACAGTGCAGGCTGTTTCGCTGAGTATTTCCTTAGCTTTTTCAATTTTGCCGCTTATTACGTCTGACATACACGAAACCCCGAAAATTTCCTTATAGATATGCTGGAAATAAGACCTTGACATATTGACATCTGCCGCCATAAGGTCAACATTCCATTTTTTCTGGGGATTGCGGTATATTTTCTCACGCAGTTCAACGAGTGCGCTGTAATAAGGGTCAGCAGTCTGGCGGACAGTTTCTCTTATATTGCAGTCGTCAAAGGCTTTTATCATAACTGTTTTCAGCAATAAATTGAGCATTTTTATACGTCTGCCGCCTGCCGAATAATATTCTTCCGTGATATTCCTCATAAGCTGGGCTATGATTTCACTGTCACTGAATAATACAGGGTGATTGAATATGACATCAGCTTCGGCAAATTCGTTTTCATTTTCTATGCTGAAAATTATCCAGTCAAATATAAAAAATCCGTCCGAATAAAATTTTATTTCTGCGCTGTCATCATAGAGTATAATTGTATTTTCGGGACATTCAGTTTCATACCCCGCAAAACAGGCTGTAAAGCGGCTTTTCGCAAACAAAAGCATATAGCTGTCTTTTTCGGGCATAAATGAACAGATATAGTCTTTTTCATAAACTGAATCATAGCCGAGAGATTTTATATTCATACTTTCAGTTTCTGTTCGAGTTCAGTATCGGGTTTCACGAAAGCTGTTTTATAATTTGTAAATATAACTTTCCCCGGTTTTGCGCCTGTGGGTTTTTTGACATATTTCGCAAGGCAATAGTCCACGGGTACAAGGTCGGAATTTCTTCCCCTGCTGTTGACTGCGGCTATGACTGCGGCTTCCTCAATAGTTTTATCGGGGGGATTCTGCCCGTCCGTTACTATTATGACATGAGAGCCTGTTATACCTTGCGTATGCAGCCACATATCCGATTTTTCGGCAAATTTCAGCGAAAGTTTATCATTCTGGATATTGTTTCTTCCGACAAGAATTGTAAATCCGTCAGTAGATTTATATTCAAGCGGAGGGAGAGCTTTCGGCGGTTTTGACTTTGTATTCCCTGAGCGGACATATCCCTGCTGTGAAAGTTCAAGGCGGAGCTGAGTTATATCGTTTTCGGATTCTGCTCTTGTAAGGGAATCAAAAACGCTGTCGAGGTATTGCAATTCCTCCTCGCCTTTCTGAATCTGTTCGGCAAGTTTTTTCTCAGCAGTAACGCATTTTCTGTATTCGTTGTAATATTTCTGGGCATTCTGGGAGGGAGTTTTTCTCATATCGAGGGATATTTCGACAGTCGGACAGTTTTCGTCATAGAAATTTTCCGCCTGTACAGAGGTATCGCCCTTTTGTATACGGTAGATATTTGCCGAAATAAGGTCACCGCAAAGCTTATAGTATTCTTTTTTCTCACAGTCGGCAAGTTCGCCTTTCTGTACGGAAATTCTTCTGGCAGTGCGTTCAGTGAGATTCACAAGTAATTTAAAGAGGTCATTTGCCCTTTGTTTTGTACGGACAGTTCTGTCACGCTCAAAGTAAAAATAATCAAGAAGTTCCGATGCACCACGGATTTCTTTTGTATACATAAGCGTTCCGAACTGCGAAAGACGTATAATTGAAAAATCCTTCAATATGCCGTCCTTGTCCTTCACCACGCTGAAACAGCAGTTTCCTGAAACAAGCTGTTCCTTGGTCTGTTTGATTATGAATAAAAGTCTGTCAAGCTGGTCTGGTGTTATGCTTCCGCTTTCGATATGCGTTCCTCTGCCTGCGAAAAAAGTCCATTCACGGGCGAGTATGGGAGAGATTCCCTCAAATACACGGATAAGTGCCTTTGAAAGTTCCGCATTTTCCGTTATACTTATGCGTTCCCTTATTTCATCTGGGGAGGCATCAAGAAAACAGAGTCTTTCATCTCTTGGCGGAAATTCATATTTCATACCCGGAAGGACAAGTCTTTCACGGGATATATCCTCGTTCACTCTTTTTAAGCTGTCAACGACTTTTCCGTTATGGTCGATGATTATTAAATTTGAATATCTTCCCATTATTTCACACGCAAGCGTTACGGTTACTATATCACCGAGTTCATTCACGCACTCAAAATCAAGGAATAAAATTCTTTCAAGACCGTCCTGACGTATATTGAGAAGCTTACCGTTTCCGATACGTTTTCTCAGAAGCATACAGAACATGGGCGGTGTCTGCGGGTTATCTATATTTTTTTCGGTGATATGTATTCTTGCACTTCCTGCATTTGTTGAGATATACAATTTTTTACCGCCTTGTCTTGTGCGGACTGAAATAATAATCTCCTCACGGGAGGGCTGATGTATTTTTTCAACTCTGCCCCCTATAAGCGGTACAAGTTCATTTTTTACAGCATAGAGAAAAGCTCCGTCAAGTGACATACTGACCCTCCTTGAAATTCATTATAGCATACATTTCTGATGCCGTCAACAATTTTGAAGTTAAAAGGTTTTTGATGTTAAAAAATATTCGGTATTTGATTAAATATATTCACAGGGGTCTGTTGAATTTTCTGATATTTCAACATCGAGATAAGGGAATTTTTCTTCAAGCACACACCTGAGTTCTTCAAGGACAATATTTTCTGTATGGAAATGACCGCAGTCAAAAACAGTTATTTTTCCGTTGTTTATTGAATCTATCCATACATCATGCTTTACATCGCCTGTTATGAGTGCATCGCAGTTTTTTTCGAGTGCGAGGGAAAGCATTGAACCGCCTGAACCTGAACAGAATCCGATTCTTCCGATAAGCGGAGAATTATTATTTGTCATTCTTACATATTTACAGCCGAAAATATCCTTTAATTTTCTGCCGAAATCCCTTGCGGGTATTTTTTCATCAAATTCAATTATCCAGCCGAGATTGTTTTCTTTGCCGATTTCCTCAAAGGGTTCGGTATTTTTTACATTGAAATTATTCTTCAGTTTTTCGAGAATAATGCCATTAGTTCCGCCCTCTGCAATATCAAGGTTTGTGTGCATACATATTGCGGAAATATCACGGCTTACAAGTTCATACACGGGAGTAAATTTCCTGATATTTTTCAGCGCATGGAATATTACAGGGTGATGCGATATGATAAGCCCTGCGCCTTTGCAGTCCGCCTCACATATTACGGGACAGGTTATATCGAGCGAAAGAAGTACCGTTGAACATTCCTCCTCACTGCCCTCAGTGAGAAAGCCTGAATTATCCCAGTTTTCCTGCAAATCAAAGGGATATAATTCATTGAGATAATTATATATATCCTTTATTCTTACATTTTCCCAGCCGTGTTTTACTTTGCATGAAAGTGCATGATAATGGACAGCATCTCTGTGATTTCCTGATTTTTCAAGGTTAAGGCTTATTTTTTCAAGTCTTTCGGATTCTTTGCTTCGGTATTCGTCATCTTCAAAAAATCCTGCATAGGCTTCCGCCTCCGTAAGATATTTAAAATCGGAATTGTATTCAGCACACATAACTATATATGTTTTGTCGCTGTCCCTTACTATTTTTTCCGAAATTATTTTAAATCCGTAATCATATATTTTTTTACGCAGTATTTCGGGCTTTGTCATGGGCTGTAAGATAAATCTGATATTTTGTATATCGTCAGTATCAGCCCTGCCTATTATATCAGCGATAGTTTCACCGCCCATTCCTGCTATGATTACATCACTTACATCATCAAGAGGAATTTTTTCAAGTCCGTCCGACAGGATAAGTTCAACTTTATCGGAAACACCATATTTTTCGACAGTTTTCCTTGCTGATTCAAGCGGACCTTCGTTTATATCTGATGCGATTACTTTTTTACATTTTCCTGATTTTACAAGTTCAGCCGCAAGGTATGCATGGTCAGTTCCCACATCGCAGACTATACCGTTTCCCTTTACAGATTCCATACAGGTTTTAAGACGTATATCCATGAAAATCTCTCACTTTCCGCATAAAATACGAACCACAGTTTTTATGCTGCGGTTCGGTAATATTATTCTTCGTTAAGTTTTGCGTAACAGTCGCTGCAATAAACAGGTCTGCCGTCTCTGGGTTCAAAGGGAACTTTTGCTTCTTTTCCGCAGGCAGCACATACGCCTGTATAGAAGGTTCTTTCGCCTCTGCCTGAATTTTTCTTTGCTGCACGGCAGTTCTTGCATCTTTTAGGTTCGTTCTGCAAACCTTTTTCCGCAAAATATTCCTGTTCGCCTGCGGTAAAGGTAAATTCGCTTCCGCAGTCTTTACAGACCAGTGTTTTGTCTTCGTACATTTTGATATACCTCGCTCAATTATATTGTACCCTGACAGGATTCACACCTGCATCTCTGATAAAAATATCAACGCTCTTTTTAAGCTACACGGTCATTTCAATCTGATGAGTCTTTTTTCATGAACATACAAAGCATATCTCTGCGAAACAGATTCTCTCAAATTGAAATTACTCTCTTGCAAGATATTATCTGACATTCAGTCATCAATTATAATGTCCTCCGACCTGTGTTGACAGGTCGGAGAAATAATTATTTACTGAGGATTTTTAGCAGCCTCTTCCTCGGCAGCCTTGAGAAGTTCAGCCATATCAAAATTGAAGTTTGAGGCTTTCTTCGGTGCAGGCTTGGGAGGTTCGGGAAGTTTTACAGGTTCGGGCATTTTAACAGAATTATCGGGCTTGGCAAGCTGGGGAACGGGAGGTATCTCGTCCATTCCGCCCATGTCGAAGTTTGCCTTGTTATATCCGCCTGACTGTACTGCTGCGAAGGGGTCAGCACTTTTTGCAGCCTCGGCAGCTTTTTCCTGTGAGATAACTGTGGGCTTGGGTTCTTCTTTCTTTTCCTTGACAGCGTTTTTGGGTTCATCTTTTTTCTTGGGAGATGACTTGGGTTCTTCCTTTACTTCGGGAGTGGGAGCGGCAAGTGTGGGAATATTGAGTTTTATTTTGCCGTCACTGTCAACAGTTTTTCTTGCATCGTCAACGAGTTTCTTAGCCTCTGACATACTGTCATTTGCCTGAGCGGAGAGTTTGCTGAGGGCTGAATTGATATCGTTGAATCTTGTATTGAGGTTTTCGATTTCTGTGAGGAGAGCTGTGCGGACATTCTTTGAAAGTTCGTTGATGTTCTTGTTTTCCTCTTTTGCATCGGCAGTAGTTTTTTCAGCCTGAGCCTTTGCATCGTCGATAGTTTTCTTAGCCTGTGCATCTGCATCGTCGATAGTTTTCTTAGCTTTTGCATTTGCATCATCGACAGTCTTTTTAGCCTCTGTATTAGCCTTGTCAACAGTTTCCTTAGCCTGTTTTTCCGCATCTGCGATAGCAGCGTCAGCCTTTTCCTGAGCCTCGGCTTTAAGCTTGTTTACGGTATCATTGGCAGCAACAAAGAGGGCATTCATAGCGAGTGTGGGGTTATTTGCGGCATCTTTGAGGTCATCAATAGTTTTATTAAGTTCTGCGATTTTCTTTTCAGTTTCGGCAGCAGCGTCCTTGTTAGCCTTATCGAGCTGGGCGATTTTGCTGTCTTTGTCGGCAGATTCTTTAATTTTAGCGTTAAGCTGTTCGTTTTTATCGGAGAGTTCCTTAGTTTTAGCCTGAAGGTCATTTGTTATCTTGGTGATTTCAGCCTTAGCCTTTGCGAGTTCAGCCTCTGCTGCGGGATTAGCGGCAGGAGCGGCAGATTTCTGTTCAGCGGCTTTGAGCTGATTTCTGAGGGTATCAATTTCCTTTTTAGCGGCTTCGAGTGCAGCCATAGCCTGCGGATTTGTGCCGTTCGGGGCAGGTGCAGCGGCTTTCTGCTCGGCAGCTTTAAGCTGTTTTTTGAGGTTATCAATTTCTTTCTTTGCATTTTCGAGAGCCTGCTGAGTCTGTGGGTTGACAGCGTTACCGCCTGCTGCGGCAGCACCGCCGACTTTCATGCGTTCTATCTGCTGTTTAAGCTCATCATTTTCTTTTCTTGCAGCTCTGAGGGCGTTATTTGTTGCGTTGAGTTTTTCCTGAAGTCTTTCAGCAAGCTGAGTTTTTTCTATAAGTTCCTGCTGCTGTGCGGGTGTTGCTGCACCCTTTGCACCCTTAGCTTCTTTGAGTTCTTTTTCAAGTCCCTCTATTTTTGAATTAAGTTCGTCGAGGTACGCAAGAACGTCCTCCTTGACGAATCCGTTGCCTATTTTGGTGCTTCTTAAAACACTTGGTTCAGCCATATTGCACTCCATTCCCCGCATACAACTGCGGAATAAATTTTTTTGATTATATTATAAAAAACATAAACGATTATTAAGTATCCGAAAGAAAGTTAAAATCGGACAAAAACAAATCAGATACTATAAAGACAAAAGTTTTATTTTTTCAAAGAACTTGGCAGCAATTCAGAAATTTTGGATAATTTCTTTTCAAAATCTGATATTTGCTTTTTAAGTCTATTATTTTCTTTTTTGAGTTCATCATTTTCTTTTTGAAGTTTCTCGGCTTTTGAGCTTATATCACGAATACAAGAAATGATATCTTCAACAGACATTTCACTTTTTTCTTCCTTAAAGGCAGTCACATTTGCTGCTTCCTGTGAATTTTTAGCAACATTCTTTCCAACCTCAGGTGATATAGCTGAGGACATCGCAGGAGAAAAAGAACTAAGCCCGGACTTTTTACGTCCCGTAGCCATATTGCACTCCATTCCCCGCATACAACTGCGGAATAAATTTTTTTGATTATATTATAAAAAACATAAACGATAGTTAATTATACAGTCATCAGTTTTCATGACCTGATATTAATTTTGTTATTTCGGACAATTTTCTTTTACATTCTGACAGTTCAGATTTAAGAGAAGCATTTTCCTCTGCAAGTCTTTTGACATCGGAATTGAGTTTATTGATGTAAGCGATGACATTTTCTGCGGAAAGTTCCTTTTCGTCGGAAGTTTCTGAGACTTCGGGGTCTTTTTCGGAAAATACTTTTTCCAGATTTTCTGCAAGGGAAATGCCGTGTTCCTCTGCGATTTTTTCAAGTTTTTCAATCTGTGAAGTGTAATAATCGCATCTGTCCTCGGCTTTTTCTGTTTCAAATCCCAGAATTTCCCTTCCCAGAGCCGAAAAATCGAAATGTGGAATAAATTCGCCTATTCCGCTTTCAATGCCTGATTTTCTCAGAATATCTGTATATCTGAGGAATTTTTCACGGATTTTTTCGAGATAATCTTTTACATCATCGCTGTTGTAATCTGAAAACGGATATTTTTTATCGCTCATAATGCACCTCTTTTTCTTAAAACGCAAAGGAATCAGTTATTGTTATTCTGTGATTTTTTTATTTCTGTTTCGAGTCTGCTTATTTTTGAATTAAGTGCGTCGAGATAGGCAAGTACATCTTCCTTTACGAAACCTTTGCCGATTTTGGTAGTTCTTAGTACACCGACTTCGCTGCCGTAATTGCAGTCCTGAGGGATAGGGATATCCTTGCTTCTCAGTTCGCTTTCGAGAACTTCTATTTTTGAATTTAACTCGCTGAGATATGAGAGAACGTCTTCTTTTACGAATCCGTTGCCGAACTTAGTAGTTCTGAAACCGTCCATACTGCACTCCATTCTCCGCACAAGCCTGCGGAACAAATTTTTTAACATTAATTACAAGTAAATAATCAACTTCCTATTAATTATAACACATTCTTTCTCACAATTCAATCTTGAAAATGTAGAATTTTAGCGTTGATTTTAGTGCAATTTACTATATAAAATTCCCTTTTTATACTAAAAGTATAATTCACAGGCTAAAAATAAAGGACTGCCATGCATGACAGTCCTGTTTAATCAGTTTTTAAATATCTTGAAAATATCACCGAGACCGAGGGCATCATTTATGCTGTCTATATCTTCATCTGTTGGCAGAGCAGGTTTTTCATCGGGTTCGGGGGTGAGGTCAGATTCAACGACCTGTGGTTCTTCGGTGGCTGTTTCCTGTTCGGCTTCCTGTGCAGGTTCTTCGGCAGTAGCTGCAGGAGCGGCAGCAGTTTCAGCGGGTTTATTATTCTGTGCCATATGGTCTTCAAGGAATTTGACAGCGGCATCATTTCTTCTTTTAGCAGCTGCAATTTGTTCTTCAGCGGCTTCAACAGCTTTCTGGGAGGTTCTGAGCATTTTTATGAGAGTGCTTTCAGCCTCCTTATAAGCCTCAGCCTTTGCAAGTTCAGCCTCAAGGTAATCAATACGCTCATTAAGGCTGTTTATGTACTGAAAAATATCGTCCTTGCTTATTCTGGTATTGAGGTTGTTTGAATTTCCGTTATTCATAAATATCACCTTTCCGAATCAGCGGCAGCCCTTGTGAACTGCCGCTGAAAAATAATCAATTGCCGAGCATTTTGAAAATATCGTCCAAATCGTAATCCTGAGCGGACTGATTTCTCTGACCTGCGTTTCCGATTCCGAGGTCATCAATGAGGGGGTTGTCTATCTGGATAACGCCGTCCTTTTTAGGTTTAGCGGAGGGCATGGGCATATCCATTGAAGAAGGTCTTGACTGCTGAACAGGTGCAGGAGCGGGATTCTGTACAGGTGCAGGATTCTGCACGGGAGGGGGATTATATCCTCTCTGGGGCTGGCGGTTATCCTGATAGCCCTGCATAAAATTGCTGTTATAGTCGTCATAATTATTTGTTTTGGGGATATCAATTGTTGGAGAAATTGTATTTATTTCCTCAGCAGGTTCTTCGGCAGGAGCATTGGGGTCATCGAATCCTGCGGCTATTACTGTGATAGTCATTTCGTCCTGCATATCTTCTCTGAAAGCAGTACCGAATATAAACTCAACGCCTTCTGCGGCTGTATCTGTAATCATCTTTGTTGCGGCATCTACATCGGAGGAGAGTATATCCTCTGACATTGCGATATTTATGAGAAGTCTCTTAGCACCTGAGATAGAAGTTTCGAGAAGCGGACTGGAAATAACCTGAGAAGCGGCTTCCTTAGCCTTATCCTTGCCTGAGCCGTGACCGATAGCCATATGAGCGTAGCCTGCGCCTCTCATGATTGTGGAAACGTCTGCAAAGTCAAGGTTTATATAGCCTTCCTCGACTATGAGGTCGGAAATACTTTTAACACCTGTTTTGAGGACATCATCTGAGAGTGAGAAAGACTGTTTCATAGTGAGCTGCTGTTTGCCGTCGAGGAGTCTTTCATTGGGGATAACTATGAGGGAATCCACATATTTGCGGAGTTCTGCGATACCTTTTTCAGCCTGAGCCATTTTCTGTTCTCTTTCAAAGAGGAAAGGCTTTGTAACGACTGCAACGGTGAGTATATCCATTTCCTTGGCAATTTTAGCCACAACGGGAGCTGCGCCCGTACCTGTACCGCCGCCCATGCCTGCGGTAATGAAAATCATATCTGCGCCTTTGATATGGCTTTCAATTTCGTCTCTGTTTTCTTCGGCGGAACGCTGACCTATTTCGGGTTTATTTCCTGCGCCTCTGCCCTTTGTAAGCTTTGCGCCTATGGGGATTCTTGTTGTAGCCTTTGACTTATTAAGAGCCTTAGCGTCAGTATTAATAGCAATATACTCGATATTGCTGACTTCGGAGTCAACCATACAGTTGACGGCATTTCCGCCGCCGCCGCCTACACCTATAACTTTTATATTAACATCGGGTTCAATTGCTTCTTCGTAATTAAAATCTGACATTGAAAACTCCTCCTATATTGTTTACATCTGCCGTAATCCTCAGATGCTGTGGGGAATACGGATACGATATCTATTTCATGAAAAAATCAAGCTATAATTACACATAACATTGTATCATATTATTCGCTTTTTTTCAAGTCTCAGAAAAATTTTTTTTAATTTCATCATATTGTACAATTAAATTTTGAAATATTTCCGCATTTTATACAATACTTTTACCAGCCCTGATACTGATAATCCCAGTTGTTATAGTAGTTGTAATTCGGGTCTGTATAGCCGTAATCCGGAGCCGCATAGCCGTAATTCGGGTCTGCATAACCGTAATTGGGGTCATAATAATAATTATAATTGGGGTCATAGTAGCCGTTGTCTGGCTGATTTGCGTTATCGGGAACGGTATAGTCATCGGGAATCTGTACATTTTCGGGCGGTACAGCGGTAGTGGTGGTAGTTGTGACGGTATCTTCCTTTGAAGTGGTGGTAGTTGTAGCTATTTCGGGTTCAAAGGAATCGACTCCCGCACGGAAACTGCACTGATTTGAGCCTATTATCTGCAAAAGACCTTTTTTGCCTTTGACGGTAGGCTGTTCCAGAACGCTTGATGCGAGGTCAAGCTTATATTCCATATCATCGCAGTTTCCTATTTTCATAAGGACACCGTTTTCATAGGCAAGCTTGATATTGCTTTTGTCGGTCATATCTATTGTTGTTATGCCCATTTCATCGTATTTTACAAAATTTTCGAGCATATCAGCGAAAGCACTGTCTTTCTCCTCATTTATTGATGATATATTTTCGCCTGCTGTCATTGTCTTTGGTTCAAAGCCCTGCACAAGGGCAAGTCCTTCTATTGCGGAAGGGTTGTTTGCGAGTATCTTTCCCTTTTCGCTTACAAGAAGCACACCTCCCTGATACTCTATATTATATGTAGGTATGCATCTTGTAACGTGTATGCTTATTGAATAGGGAAATTTCTTTTTTATTTCGATATCCTCAACATTAAGGAGTTCCTCATGCATTTTTTTCTTGGTTTCTTCTATATCTATTCTGAAAAGGTTATCGCCTATACTTATTCCCGAAGCATTTACTATATCCATCGGTGTATATGTATCGGATTCGCCTGAAATAACTATTTCGTTTATATTGAACATAAAAGTAAAACAAAGCGTAATGCCTACTGTTATGACAAGAAGTATTACTGCAAGGACATATACGCTCATTTTTCGTCTTCTTCGGCTTTTTCGCCTGTCGCTGTTTTCTCTTTTGATATTTGTCTTTTCAACATCATTCATATTTATCCCTCTCGGCAGTATTTACTGCACTCTCTTTATATCTCCTCCGAGAAGTCTGACCGCCTCCTCTATTTTTTCATATCCTCTGTCTACATGATAAATGCGGCTTATTTCGGAAGTACCTTCTGCCGCAAGTGCCGCCGCAATCATTGCTGCTCCGCCCCGCAGGTCGGTAGCCTCCACATTTGCACCATAAAGGTGTTTAACTCCCTTGATTACGGCTATTTTGCCCATTACCTGAATATCCGCCCCCATTTTCACGAGGGCATCTGTATGCCTGTAACGGCAGTCAAATATATTTTCTTCAAATACGCTTGTTCCGTCTGCCGTACAGAGTGCCGCCATAAGTACCGCCTGTGCATCAGTGGGAAATCCCGGGTGCGGCATGGTTCTTATTCTGTCACGCACCGCACGGATACGTCCCGCACTGCGTATATATATTTTATTTTCGCCTGTATTAAGCGTGCAGCCCGTCTGTTCAATAACGGAAAGAAATGGTTCAAGTTCCGCAACACAGGCATTTCTGAGTATTATTTCACCGCCTGCGGCTGCTGTCATGGAAAGATATGTCGCACCTGCAATTCTGTCGGGCATGACGGAATATTCACAGCCGTGAAGTTTTTCCCTGCCGTTTATTATGATTCTGCTTTCACCATCACCCTTTATTTCTGCACCGCATGAGCGCAAAAATCTGCAAAGGTCACATATTTCGGGTTCTCTTGCGGCATTGTTTATAATAGTTTCACCGTCTGCAAGGACTGCACAGAGTATTATATTTTCCGTAGCACCTACGGACGGGAAATTCAGATTTATTTTAGCACCTTTCGGGCGGTCAGAACGTGTGCGGCATATAATTCTGCCGCCTGTTTCCCTTATATCAATTCCCATTTTCCGCATAGCTGAAATATGCATATCTATCGGTCGTGGACCGAGTTCACAGCCTCCCGGTATGCTGACGGTACATTCTTTCATTCTGCCGAGTACAGCCCCCATGAAAACTATTGACGAGCGCATTTCTCCCATAAGTTTTTCAGGGATTTCCGCTGAGGACAAAGCAGAAGAATCTGTCATTACTTTATTTTTTGAAAAACTGCATTTACAGCCAAGGCAGTTGAGTATTCTTGATGCCGAATAGACATCTGTAAGTTCGGGACAGTTTTCTATAAGGCACTGTCCTTCGGGAAGAACAGATGCCGCCATAATCGGAAGCGCACTGTTTTTACTTCCCTGAAGCTGAATTTCACCTCTCAGACGGCTGCCTCCCGTAACAATGAATTTCTGCATAATATCACCTCAGAGCATTTTTTGTATATTATGCCGTGAGGTATTTTTTGGTTACATGATTAATATTCCTTTTCAAACAAATCTGCACTGTAAATGCGGTCTTCGAGGTTATTGTCAATAATTCTGTATACATCTTTGCCGTCAAAACCTTTTTCAACGGCTATGACGGAATATATATTTCCGCTTGTGACGTTGAAATTCGAGTCACCTGTATATTTCAGGCGCATTATGCTTTCAAGGCTTGTACATTCGGCAAAAACATACACTCCCCTTTCACTTACGCTGTCGGGAATATCAGCCGTTTTCAGGTTTATACAGCCCGCAAAAGCCTGCGAGCCGATATATTTCACATTTTCGGGAACAGTTACGCTTTCAAGGTTTTCGCAGTCGAAAAACGCACTGTTTCCGATATATTCAACGCTGTCGGGAATACTCACGCTCCTCATGTTTTTACAGCAGAAAACGCTTTCGCCTATTACTTTCACGCCCTGCGGAATGATGACATTTTCATCATCACCGTTATATTTTATGAGGATATTATTTCCTTCAACGACAAATTTTTCATTGTGACTTTCAAGCCATGCAGTCCCTGAAAACGCTGATGCACCGATATTTCCGACTGTTTTCGGAATACTGATATCAGTGAGTTTTTTGCATCTCTGAAAAGCTCCGCTTCCTATTTCGGTGACACTTTCGGGAATATTTATGCTTTCAAGATTTATGCAGTCTGCAAAGGCATTGAGTCCTATTCTGACAACGCTGTCAGGAATCACTATATTTTTTATTTTATCCCGTCCTGTGAAAGAATTGTTTCCTATGACCTCAACATCATCGGGAATAACTGCTTCCCCCGAAAATTCTTCACGGACGCATTTTATCAGAACCTTATCTTTAATTTTGAAATCCATATCAGCCTTTCTTTGATTTTGCAAAAAGCTTATCAACTACATCAAGTATGCGTTTGTTTGTATCTTCGAGGTGGAGAGACTTTGCATTTTCGGACATTTTTCTTGCTTTTTCGGGATTTTTATAGAGTTTTTCTATTTCGGATATAATTTTTTCGTTCGTGACATCTTTCTGTTCTATGACTATTGCCGCATCTGCCTTTCCGAGTACCATAGCATTATGATACTGATGATTTCCTGCGACTATCGGGGAGGGTATGAGTATTGAAGCTTTTCCTGCGGCTTCGAGTTCCGCAAGTGTTGATGCTCCCGAACGGCATATAACAAGGTCTGCCGCTGCAAGACAGACATTCATGTCATTTATGTATTCGGTAATTCTGAGGCGGTCACTTTTAAGCGGTATTCCTGCGGACTTCATAGCCTGCGGAAAACTGTCCTTTCCCATTCCGCCGTAACCGTGTATATGATTTATTTTAAGTTTATTTTTTGTATGCCATTTTATTGTTTCGGTCATGGTATCGTTTATACAGCCTGCTCCGAGACTTCCGCCGAATGAAAGTATTGTAAAGCTGTCATCAAATCCGAGTTTTTTTCTTGCCTGTTCTTTTGTCATGGTATTTATACTGCTCCTTACGGGGAGTCCTGTGACGCTGTATTCAAATTTACTTTTATCCATGAAATCGAGTGCTTCCTTTACGGTAAGCATTACATAGTCAACTTCTTTTGAGAGGAGTTTGTTTGTAACGCCCGGATATGCATTCTGTTCATGAATTGCGGAGGGTATGCCCATTCTTGCAGCCTTGCGTATAACAGGACCTGCGGCATATCCGCCTGTACCTATGGCAATATCGGGCTTGAAATTTTCTATTATTTCTTTTGCTCTGCGTCCTGATGTTGCGAGATATGCGAGAGCCTTTATATTTCTGCCGACATTTTCGAGGGAGATTCTCCTCTGAAATCCTGCAACTTTTATAGTTTCAAGCTTATAGCCTGCCTGCGGAACGAGTTTTGCCTCCATTCCGTTGGGAGTTCCTGCAAAGAGAAATTCTGTGTCGGGATATTTTGATTTTATTATATCTGCAATTGCAAGACCGGGGTTTATATGTCCGCCTGTGCCTCCGCAGGAAATAAGAACTTTCATAATATTATTCTCCTTTGTGCAAGGGCATAAATGCCCGAATTTTATTGATTTATATGATAATTGTCAAAGTCAAAGTTTTTGCTGTCAGTTTCAGTGGCTTCATCATCTGATTCCTTTTCATCATTGTCTGATGAATAGTATCTCTGCTGTGATATATTCAGCATTATTCCCATTTCGACAAGCTGCATGATAAGCGCAGTTCCGCCGTAGCTGAAAAACGGAAGGCTTATACCTGTATTCGGTATCAGGTTGCTTACAACCGCCAGATTGAAAATTGTCTGTATTCCTATCTGTGTGGTGATTCCGACAGCGACAAGCATTCCGAAACGATCCTTGCATCTTACTGCTATGGAATATCCCTCTATGATGAAAAGGAAATAGACTATTATTATCGCAAGTGCGCCCACAAATCCGAGTTCCTCGCAGACAATAGGGAATACAAAGTCATTTTTTGTTTCGGGAAGGTATAAGTATTTCTGCCTTGAATTTCCAAGCCCAAGCCCGAAAAGTCCTCCTGAACCTATTGCTATTAATGAGTTCGCTGTCTGCCATGTGCCATTGAGTACATCTCCGAAAGGGTCCTGCAATGACTTGAATCTTACCGCAACATAGCTTCCCGGAATATTCTTCTGCCACATTACAAAGGCAAAGGCTCCCACTACTCCCAAACTGAAAAACAGAATATAAAATTTTTTGTTTGCCCCTCCGCAGAGTATCATGGCAAGTGCTATTATGGATATGAGCATAATGCCTGAAATATGCTTTTCGAGAAGTATAAGCAGGTCATAAATTCCAAGTATGCCGAGATATTTCAGGATTCCGACAGTCAGCTTGTTCATTCTGTCCCCGTCACGTTCCATATTTGCTGCAAAGAAAATTATAAGGGCAAATTTTGCAATCTCTGACGGCTGAAAATTTATAGGACCTATCATTATCCAGCGTTTTGCCCCCATTGAGCCGCCCTCATCTCCGCCCCATATCAGAACTGCCACAAGGAGTGCCGCAACTGCAACATAGAGTATTGCCGCAATATTTATTCCGTTCTGTCCTTTGAATTTTATCATCTTGAAATTATGATAATCCACTTTCATGAAAACCAGCATTCCGACAATTCCGATAATCGCAAACATTCCCTGTCTTTTGGCATAATACAGACCGTCGCCGTCATGTTCGCTGTAAGCCCATGCATAGCTTGCCGAGGACATCATTACAAGTCCGACAACAACAAGTATCATGACATATGCAAAAAATGAAACGCTTATATCACTTTTTCGGCTTTCTCCTGTTATTTTTCTGAAAAGTCCGATTTTCTTTTTCTTTACACCAGCAGATTTCAAACAGAACCACTCCTTTCATTTTCTGATAACTTCATGAAACGGACTTAAAATGCTATCAGTGTAAGTATTCCCAGAATGCCGAAAATAATGCCGACAGAAGAAAATGTTATAACTATCTTGTATTCGCTGAATCCGCTCATTTCAAAATGGTGGTGTATAGGTGTCATTTTGAAAATACGCTTTCCTTCGCCTGTTTTTCTTTTGGTATATTTGAAATAGCTTACCTGTATAACTACCGAGAGTGCTTCAAGTATATATACCATGGCGACAAGAATAAGAAGAAGGTGCTTATGAAGTATAAGTCCTGTACCCGTAACTGCCGCACCGAGGAACATTGAGCCTGTATCTCCCATAAAGCATTTTGCGGGATTGAGATTCCATATAAGAAATCCCAGACAGCCTCCTGCAAGTGCCATTGTGAAACAAGTCATTTCCCTCTCATGAAGCTTTGTACTGCATACTGTGAATATCAGCATGGCTGCAAATGTGACAGAACCGCAGAGACCGTCAACTCCGTCCGTGAGATTTACTGCATTTGTGAGGTATATTATCACGGGCATCATGAGTATATAGTAAAATATTCCCAGATTGGGACTGACCCAGAAACCAAAGTCAAGCGCAGTTGAAGTGTCTCCGAATTTGTACAGCGCAAAGAGAAATCCTGCCGAGAAAATAAGCTGGAGTGTTATTTTCTGCATTGGTGTAAGTCCGTCATTGTTTTTTCTTGCAACTTTTGTGTAGTCATCTATAAAGCCGATAAGTCCGAAAAGCACCGAAAATATTATACAGCTTAAAAATTTATAGAAATTATAATGTGTCGATACTGCTGTTACGTCAAGCCCTGCGCTTTTTCTGTATACCCAGTATCCTGCAATTGATACTATGATAGTGGATATGATGAACATGAAACCGCCCATTGTGGGAGTTCCCTGTTTTTTAGCGTGCCACTGGGGACCGTCCTTTACTTTTATGGGCTGACCGAATTTTATTTTATGCAGAAACGGCACAAGCCATATTCCCGATACGCCTGCAACCGCAAACGAACAAAGTGCTGTTATCAGATTTATTATCCATAATGACATTTATTAACACTGCTCCTTTTTTATTCCAATCACGAATTTTTTATGATTTCAAGACCTTCTGCGACTATTTCCCTTTCATCGAAATGAATGTGTTTGTTTCCCGAAAGTATCTGATAGTCCTCGTGACCCTTTCCTGCAAGAACTATTATATCTCCCTTTTCCGCAGTTTTAAGCGCATGATATATAGCCTCCCTGCGGTCTGTAACAACATCATAGGGAACTGATGTGTTTTCAAGTCCCACAAGAATTTCCTTTATTATATCATCAGGGTTTTCATCTCTGGGGTTATCAGATGTAACTATGAGCTTATCCGCATATTTTGCGGCAGCCGCTGCCATTTTCGGACGTTTTGCGGCATCACGGTTTCCTCCGCAGCCGAAAAGGCATATTAAGTTATGTTCCGTATATTCCTTTACACTTCTTAGAATATTCTCAATCGCATCGGGAGTATGTGCATAGTCACATATTACGGTATAGTCTGTACCTGTGGGAATTACTTCGCATCTTCCCTTTACACCGTTATATTCTGAAATTGCCTTTATTATGCTTTCGACAGGAATATTTTCTCTCAGACAAACGGCTGCGGCGGCTGTTATGTTGGATACATTGAAAAGCCCCGGAACAGGTGTCTTTACAAGGTGTGACTTTCCGCCTTCACAAAGCCAGAAACTGCTTCCTGTGGATTTTATTTTGATTCCGTCCGCATAGTATGATGCGTTCTGTTTTACGCTGAATGTATATTTTTCGCAGTTTATCTCATCATAAAGACGCTTTCCGTATTCATCATCAATATTGCATATCGCAGCATCGCAGATATCAAAGAGCATTTTCTTTGCCTGATAATAGTCCTCCATATCCTTATGATAATCGAGGTGGTCCTGCGTGAGATTTGTGAATACCGCAGTCCTGAACCATGATGAACCAATTCTGTTCTGTACAAGTCCGAATGATGATACTTCCATTACAACATATTCGCAGCCTGCCTTTACCATTCTGTCGAGGAGTGCCATGAAATCATATGCAAAAGGTGTTGTATTGTCTGTATGAATAATTTCGTCACCGATTTCATTCTGTATAGTACCCACAAGACCTGTCTTATGACCTGATGACATAAGGATATATTTTATAATATTTGTGGTAGTAGTTTTTCCGTTAGTACCTGTAACGCCTATCATGGTTAATTTTCTTTCTGGGTGTCCGAACCATGCAGCGCATACTTTTCCGTAGAGTTTACGGGAATTGTCTGTTATTATCTGTCTGTCACCGAGTCCGAGGTCATGTTCGCATACTACCGCAGCCGCACCTTTTTCAAGCATTTCAGCGGCGGCACTGTGACCGTCAAACTTTGCTCCCTTTACGCAGAAGAAAAGGCTTCCTTCCTTTACTTTTCTTGTATCGTCGGTGACTGAACTTATTTCGGTATCACCGATTTTTGTCTGAGCATTATTTTCAAGCAAATCAATTAGTTTCATAAAATCAAACCTTTCTATTCAGTCCTGCTGGGAGTAGACTATAAATTCAAGTTCTATTACTTTTCCTACTTCAACCTTAGTACCGGGTTCTATTGACTGACTGTTTACGGCTGCTCCGCTTCTTGATACAGATGCGCCCTTTGCAACATAGTTAAGTCCGCTGCTTGCAAGTATTTCATTTGCAAGTTCTGCACTGCAACCTACAACATTAGGCACTTCAACATAATCCGTAACGTGTTTTTCTTCTGTGTAAAGGTAAACCATTCCGCCTTTTGCAACAGATGTTCCCGTAACGGGTGACTGTGCAACTACGGAAGTTCCGCTTCCCACTACCTGATAATTCATTCCGAGTCCTGCAAGAGTTTCTATTGCATCTGTGAGTGAACCTTCAAGGAGCGGTATCTTTACATCGAGGTTTTCTATTTCATCTTCGGTATATTCGGGATAAAATCCGAGATAAGGCAATACATCAGTGAGAATGTCTCTTGCTGTGGGTACTGCCACCTGACTGCCGTAATATCCTATTTCCTTGTTGGGCTTATCTGCAAGCACGAGGAGTATTATTTCGGGGTCATCAGCAGGTGCAAAACACACATAAGATGCACCGTATTCGTCATCGCTGCCGAGACTTAAACGCTGTGAAGTACCTGATTTTCCGCCTATGGCATAGCCCTTTATATTTACATTTCCTCCGCCTGATGTGGATACTACCTTTTCGAGGGCATCACGCATTTTTGCCGAGGTATCTTCGGAAACCACCTGTCTCCTTACTGTTCTGCCGTTCTTGAAAACTACATTTCCGTCCTCGTCAAGAATTTTATCAACCACATATGGCTGCAAGAGGTATCCTCCGTTTATAGCCGCACAGTATGAAGTTATCATTTCCATAGGAGTGATGGTTTCACGTTGTCCGAATGAACTTACTGCGAGGTCAACCTCTGACATATCCGTACCGCCGCCTGTACCGCTTACTTCGGCAGGCAGGTCAATACCTGTCTTTTCAGTAAGTCCAAATGCATTGAAGTAATAGTCAAATTTTTCAACACCGAGTCTTCCGCCTATTTCCATAAATGCAGGGTTACAGGAATTTGTGAGAGCCTCCTGAAATGTCTGCGCCCCGTGACCGCCTGTTTCGTGGCAGTTTATGGGCGTTGTCATGCCGGGGAACATAACTCCGCCCGTGCAGACAAATGAATCTTTTTCTATATTTATAAGATTTTCCTCAATAGCGGCGGCACTTGTAATAACTTTGAATACTGAACCGGGTTCATAGGTTTCTGTTATGCATTTATTTTTCCACTGAAACTCTCTTGCTTCGGCTTTTTTCTGTGCGGCAAATTCCTCCTCCATTGATTCGAGCTGTTTATTTACTTTTTCGTCTGAAATTTCGTATGGGTTATTGAGGTCAAAGCTTGGATATGTACCCATGCCGTATACTGCGCCTGTTTTGGCATTCATAAGTATTGCACAGCCTCTGTTTGCGACTTCAAATTCAGTACACATTTCTTCAAGGTGTTTTTCTATGTAATACTGTATTTTCATATCTATTGTAAGATACACATCATCGCCGTTCTGCGGGGGATATGTTTTTGAATATCTGTAAGGGAGTTCGTTTCCGTTTGAGTCTTTTGCCGAAATAGTTCTTCCGTCAACGCCTGCGAGGTAGTCGTCATAGTATGCTTCTATACCGTAAGCACCTCTGCCGTCAGCGGAAGTAAATCCTATAACTGATGCCGCAAGTTCATTCTGGGGATAATATCTTTTTGTATCCTCCTCAACGTTGAGACAACTGAAATCATATGAAGCAAAATACTGCAAAACTGCATCTGAGACAGGTTTTTCCACCTGATCCTGCAATACGCTGTATTGGTTATCTTCCTCCATGGCTTCATACACACGTTCAACGGTTATACCGAGCTGCTGTGAGAGAAATTCAGCGGTATCCGTGCGGAATTTTTCGACTGATTCGGGGAGTATATTTATTACATTTCCGTCCTCATCGGTTTCGGGTTCATATCTGCCCTTAGCTTTTTCCTCATTTCTTTTGTCAATTCTGGAAGAAAGGTTTTCCATTTCATCTCTGAAACGTTTCGGGTCAAGGAAAACTTTATATACAGATGCACTTTTGGCGAGTGTACTGCCTTTTGCGTCATATACCGAGCCTCTGTGGGCTGATATTACTATTGAGCCGAAATGCTGGTCATTTGCCATTTCCTGATACTTTTTGTTGTTGATGACGGATATTTTGAAGAATTGTCCGACAACAACGGAAAACAGAATAAAAAACAGCAGGGTCATTATGATTTTTGCCCTTATTTTCATTGACGGTGAAGGTTTATTTGAAGCCATAGCATCACCCTTTTCCATTAATTAAATCTATTTTTTCTCTACAATAGTGTTTTTTTGTGTTTATTATTTCTTTTTGTCCTTAAATAGAATAAGGCAGGGTCATTTTACTGCCCCGCCCCTCGACATTTTTCAATGTCATTCTTTTTTATACGACGAAGGATTACGCTTTGAAGCGTGGAATCATCTTCTCCCGAAATTTTTTATTCAAGTCAGACAATTCTGATATTCCGATCACTCGCTGTATCTCCGTGTTCTACTTTTTATGCAGCTTTATATATTTATGCTGCAATATTTTATATGGGGGTGCAGTCAGACTGCTATATATTTATATTGACTTTACCCTCTGAAATATTCCACACAGTCCCTTACAAAAATTTTAATTCTTTCTATAAATCCGGGTTCCTGTTCGGGGATATTAACTATGTCGTCGGTATGTATTTTTATGTACTTTATCTGTGAAGAGTCTATCTTCTGCATTCCGAGTACATTTTCGGCATACTCCTCGACATTTTTTGCAGACATTTTGTTATCGACTTCTGTCTGGAGTCTTGTATTTTCCGCCTGTGCGAAACTCAGCTTTGCGTTGAGGGCATTTACTTCGTTATATGCAGAATTTCTTCTGTCGAAGCTGTATATTACCATGCCCAGCATAGCCAATGCGACAAGGGAAACGAATATTATGAGAATCATTGAACCTGATTTGTTTTCTGATGATTCCTGTGTCTGCGTTTTCTGCTCTGATGATACCTGTACGGGATTACGTCTTATACGTCCTGAGTGTACAGTAGATGCGGCTCTGTAATTGCTGCTGTCGTTATAGTAGTAAACAGAGTCCTTATCATCCATTCAGCACCGCACTCCTTTCTATGATTCTGAGTTTAGCGCTTCTGCTTCTTTTGTTGTTTTCGAGTTCAGATTCATCTGCCTCGATAGGTTTTCTGTTCACAAGCTGTCCGAGGGGTTTTTTACCGCAGACGCATTGTGGAAAATCAGGCGGACATATACAGCCTTTACACCATGATGCGAACCGTTGTTTTACTATACGGTCTTCAAGGGAATGGAAGGTGATAACGGCGAGTCTGCCATGTGGTTTCAGGCTGAAAAAAGCTTCATCGAGTCCTTTTGAGAGATGGTCGAACTCTCCGTTCACTTTTATACGCAATGCCTGAAAGGTTTTTTTGCAGGGGTTTTTATCTCTCCTTGCTTTCTGCGGGATACTTTCCCTTATTATATCCGCAAGCTCAAGAGTTGTCTCGACAGGTTTTACTTCTCTGTATTTTATGATATTTGAGGCGATGCGGCGTGAAAATTTTTCTTCGCCGTACTCAAAGAATATATCGGAAAGTTCTTTTTCCGACAGTGTATTAACGACATCAGCCGCAGTCATGCCTGTTCTGCTCATTCTCATATCGAGGGGAGCGTCCGCATGGTAAGAGAAGCCTCTGCTTTTTTCATCGAGCTGATAGGAAGAAACTCCCAGATCCATGATTATGCCGTCAACAGCGGGTATTGCGAGCTTATCGAGTACATTTTTCAAATCGGAGTAATTTGACTGAATTACTCTTGCATTCCTGTACATTTTCAGTTTTTCCGAAGCGGCTTTCACAGCATCGGGGTCACGGTCGAGGGCAATCAGCATACCATTTTCGCTTAATTTTTCGGCAATTGCAGAGGAGTGACCTCCGCCTCCTGCGGTACAGTCTACATAGATACCGTCGGGGTTTATATCAAGGCCGCCTATACTTTGATTCAGCAGCACGGAAATATGATTAAATTCCATACAATTCTCCTGTTCATCGCAGACAGTGCCGGATTACGGCAGTGGTTAATCTGCGGTATTTTAAATTCAGTAAACAACTGCGGACCTTTTCATGTCTGCATATCTCTCTTATGCATTGCGGTCAAGGTTTTTGCAGTATAGGGTATTGTATCTTGCTGCGTACACCGAACTCTTTGCAGGTGGAGAGCAAACGGTGATACATTATCCTCATATCCCTTACGGGAGAGCAAACGGCTCATTTATGAATAACGGGTAAAAAGCACCTGATATCACCTTTTTCACCTCTATAATTATTATAACTCATAAACATGAATTTAGCAAGTCTCAATATTACACAATACTTAATTAAATAAAGGACTTTCGTTTATGCAAATTAACAATTTTTCATGAATTTAACATAATTTCGCAAAAGCGACGGTTTTTATTTGATAATTTTTTTTACTATAATAAGACATTTTTCGCCATAATTCCCCGCACAAAAAATCTCCCCTGAAATCAGGGGAGTTCTTTCATCAGTAATATCCATAATACGGGTCGTATCCGTAACCGTAATTCGGGTCATATCCGTAGTTCGGGTCAACGTATGCAGGTTCCTGATAAGCAGGTTCCTGATAATAATTTTCATCTGCCTGAACATTTTCGGCAGGAGTTTCATCTGTCTGTGAACTGTCGGAAGATTCATCTTTTTTATCGGAATCGTCTTCGGAAACTTCAATAGGCTCGCTGTTGTCATATTCGCCGTTTATTTCCTTTTGTGAGGCACGTTCGCCCTCTGTCATTTCCGTATCGTCATCGCCGTCATAGTCGGTATATCTGTAATTGTAATAAACGTTAAATTTTGATGATTTAAGACCCATATCGAGTTTGAAATCATATCCTCTTACAGTTTTCTGACCGTCTATGTTTACTTCTGTGACGTAGCCTGTTTCCTCGGAATATGTGGGCTGAATCCAGTTTCCGGGGTCGTCCGAGAGTTTTATTTTATAAGTTCTTTCAAGCATATTCTTGATATATGTATCGCTGAAATACGATACAGTTCCGTAATGCGGGTCAAGTGCTGCATCATAATCGCTTGAAACGCTTCTCAGATACGGCAAATCCGCCCAGAATACTTCGTTACAGTTTGCGGTAATTCCTCCGCTTGATGCAGAAAACATCGTGAGGGCAAAATTTCCGTCATAATAGAGAGCTTCACCGAGGACTTCCTCGCAAGCTCTTACAACTATATCGGGGGGATTATTTTTTCCTCTGAGGTCTGCGGAATCGTTGTCATGATATTTGCAGTATGTATAAACTGCTACTGCCTGAGCTTTTATGGCTTCATAGTTCATCCATTCGCCTATTTCGCAGTAGACTATTTTTGCGACCTGATTGAGTGCATCATCGGCAACGCCTGCGATTGTTATTTCCTCGTCATCGGCTTCGCCCGTATTCATAAGGTATGTATCGGGATAATAATGGAAAAGTATATCCTGATAATTCCAGCCGCTGTATTCGGCATAGAAATTTGCACCGTTCTGGCTTAATCCAACACCGTGACCCCAGCCGTATGTAACTATTGCAAATTCACCAGGCTGTGCATCAATTTCGGGTTCTCTGTCAACATAGGGAATCTGGCTGACGATACCGCCTGTTGTCTGTATCGGTACGGGGACGGGTACACCGGGGGTATTTGCACCTGCTTCTATTGAAGAATCATTTCCGTCAGATGCTTCGGGAGATGTCTGATAGCTTACAAGGTGCAGGCTGTTGTCATAGTCGCTGAGTTTAGCCTTATACCATTTACTTGCAGGAGTGCCTGCGGCTGTATTTGTATCTGATGAAGAAACTGTGGTTGTGGTAGTCTGTACGGATTTGATATCTGTTGTGGAAACTGTTGTTGTTTCTTCGGATTCTTCGGAATCGTCATAATATTCTCCGCTGTCGTCGTAATACCCTGCACTGTCGTCATAGTATCCGTAATCGTAGTAATCTTCATACCAGTTGCCGTATTCGTCATAGTATGCACAAGACTGTGTAATGCCCGAAGAAACTGCTGCGGATAATGCTGCGGTAATCACGGCAATACCCTTTGATATATTTTTTATTTTCATAATTCACCTCAATAAGCGGAAAGGTCTGCAACAGTAGTTGTTGTATTTGATGAAACTCTTGCAGAACTGCTCTGTGTGGTTGTAGTAGTTTCTTTTCTCTTTTCTATTGTTGAGAAATCTCCTGCCTTTTCGCCTTCACGCAGACGTCTTGCGACAATTATAAATCTTGAATTGTCCTCATCTGCGTAGCAGGTTGAAAGTGTAAGGAGCTTGTCACCGTACTGAACGTCTACGCCTGTATCTATCATCTGTTTCTGGCGGACTGTGTTGATATAGTAGTCAAAATCCTCTTTATTGTCGAGTTCCTCCATATCCCAGTATATGAAATCACCGTACCAGTTTCCGCTTGTAACACAGAATCCGAATATTACATAGTCATAGTCCTTATAGTTTGAACTGAGCTGTATGAAAGGTTCCTGTTCATAGAAACTGTAATCCTGACGGTATCTTCTTATAGAGCCGAACATATTTCCGTTAGCCATATTATGACCGTAGATTACTATATTTTCGGACTGGTCTTCTTCAAAGCCTCCGAACTCGTTGCGGAAGTCCATGAAAAGTGCGCCCTCACGCCAGTAATTTCTGTCAAAGTCATGGTCAAGATAGAAAGAGTTCCAGCCATACTCCTGACCGCCGTAATATGTATCTGTTGCTTTCACTTCTCCCGGGTCACGGACTATGGGATAATCAACCTGAGTATTGTTTATTTTAATCCAGCCGACGGTATCTTTATTCTGTTTAAGGAGTTCCTGCGCTCTTTCAGACAGAACGGGAACAGCGGTGGTTGTAGTTGTTTCGGGTTCTTCGGTAGTAGTTGTCACAGTGGTTTCAGCTTCCGTGATTATGGGTACTTCTTCAGCGACAGGGATATCTTCTTCCTGTCTGTTATGGAGAAAAAGCACAAATGCTATAAGTCCTGCCGCAGCGATTGCGGCAGCACTTGCAATTATTATCTTTGTAGTTTTTTTCATTTAAAATCTCCTGTTCTTTTCATTCTTCATGGTCCGTAGGGTTCAAACGGTGCGGTCGGGTCATATGATTCGTTTGATTTGGTCTGATAATAAAGATTCGGATATTTGACATTCGTGTTAGGTGATGCATTCTGAGTACCTGCGAGGAGGTCTTCACCGTCCCTGACACGCCTTGCAATTATCAGAAGTCTTCCGTTATCGCCAAGGGTTGTATTGCAGGTTGAAAGTGTGAGGAGCGGGTCACCGAATCTTACATCAACGTCATTGAGTACGATATTTCTTCTTTTCACTTCGTTTACAAACTCATAGAAATCGTTCTCACCGTCAAAATAAAGCTTGTTCCAGCAGTCAAACTTTGTATCTGATTCATCAAATGCATCAACAAGTATAACTCCGAATATCTTGTATTTGTAAACTTCATAGTTTGAGTTAAATTCTATTATCGGGTGTTCGATATAGTAATTATAGTTTCTCTGATAATATTTCAGACAGCCGAACATACTCTCATCGCCCATATTGTGACCATAGACAACGAGGTTATCTGCGTTTTGCAGTAAAAGCTTGTGGTTTTCGACAACATCAAAATTGCATCTCCAGTCAAGGAAAATAGTTCCTGCACGAGATTCCTCGCCGTAGAAATTCAGGTTGAGATACTTGTTGTTGTCGGTTGATTTTACAACGGGATTCTGTATGGGAGTTCCCTCTATTGTGATGAATCCGATTGAATCCTCATTCATGTCAAGGAGTTTCCTTGCACCGTCAAGGAGGGTGTAATATTTTTCCATGCCGTCGGATTTCTGTTCATTGTCGTCTGTTCTGTCGTAAGTGATGTATATATTCTTTATGCTGTCGGTAAGCTGTCGGCTTTTCCATAAGTCAAGGTAATAATCCGCAACGAGATATCCGCATATTATTATTGCGACTACTGAACCGAGAAAAACGAGTTTCCTGATTCTCTCGCCTACGGAATCTTCTCTCAGCGGAAACAGGTTTCTTATACTCTGTCCGAGAGTTTTTTTCTTTTTCTTTTTTTTGCCTGAGCCTTTATTTTTAGCGGACGGATTTCTCTGCATCTGATTTCCGTTTGGATTCATCTGCCTGTACATCTGCTGTCCATGATAATTTCCGCCCTGCGGATTTCCGTAGTTATTATACTGCTGATACTGTTGATTAGGATATTGCTGATATGGGTTTTGCTGATAGGGCTGATTCGGATTTTGCTGATATGGATTCTGCTGATAAGGTTGATTCGGATACTGCTGATATGAATTCTGCTGATAAGGCTGATTCGGATACTGCTGATATGGGTTTTGCTGATAGGGCTGATTCGGATTCTGCTGATTACTCACTCTCCTGAGAGGTCTTTGTGCATATCTCTGGTGCTGCTGATAATTGCTTTCAGATGAAGTTTTTATTTCTTTTACTGTATCTGCTCCTTGCGGGGCAGAATATTCCTCGTTTGATTTTCTGCCGTTTTTTCTGCTCATTTAGCTGCTCCCCTCTGCTATTTTCAATCCGCTGTGCCATGCGGACAAAATCGGTTTCATATCTCTATATTTTACATCATTTTGGGACGTTTTGTCAATATTGAATATAAATTTTCATAGCATTTACTTTATAAGAAAATAAGAGTGTTTTAATTTTTGTACAGCCATAACAAAATTATATGTCACAACTTGTAAAGCAGGTGATAATAGTGTGAATTTTTGTATAAAACACCTTATTTCCAATATTTAACTCTCATTTGTATTAAATGTTTTCATCTGTGTATTTTCAACAGCTTTCTGTATAAGCGGTTCAAAGTCAAAATTTGCCTGAGCCTTTTCGATATCCGCAAGCTGGGGGCGGACTTTGGGGTGTCTTGGTGTGAATACAGTACAGCAGTCCTCATAGGGCTGTACCGATATATCGAATGTATCAATTTTTCTTGCAATTTCTATTATTTCCGTTTTATCCATTCCGATACACGGACGGAATACAGGTATTCTGCATACTGCATCGGTACAGCACATAGCCGCCATAGTCTGGCTTGCGACCTGACCTATGCTTTCGCCTGTAACAAGTGCGAGACAGTTGTCTTTTTCAGCAATTCTCTGTGCTATTTCCATCATAAGACGGCGCATTATGATTGTGAAAAATTCTTCGGGACAGTTATCTTTTATAGCCTCCTGAATTTCTGTGAAAGGCACGCAGAAAAATGCTATTCCTCCGCAGTATGCAGTCATTTTTTCGCATAACTGCTCAACCTTCAACTGCGCCCTGTCGGAAGTATATGGGGGGCTTACATAATGTATTGCAGCGATATGAACGCCTCTTTTTGCTATCATATATCCTGCGACGGGACTGTCTATACCGCCTGAAAGCAGTAACATTGCCTTACCGCTTGTACCTACGGGCAGACCGCCTGCGCCTTTTATATTTTCAGCATGAACATAGGCATTTGTATCCCTTATCTCAACTGTAACCGTTACTTCGGGATTTTTTACGTCAACGGTGAGGTGAGGAAATTTTTCAAGGAGTATTCCTCCGAGTTCCATGCATATTTCAGGGGATTTCATGGGGAAAGACTTATCCGCACGCTTTGCATTCACTTTGAAAGTTTTTGCTGCTCCGAGTATGTCTGTAAGGTATTCAATGCTTTTTTCGGTTATGTCATTGAAATCCTTTTCGCATACGCACGCACGGCAATATGTTGCTATGCCGAATATTTTTCCTACACGTTCAGAAACTTCCGAGAGGTCGATATTTTCATCAAGGGGAGTTATATAGAGCGTTGACTGTGCGCTTGAATAGTCAAATTTTCCGAAACTTCTCAGTCTCCTCTTTACGTTTTTTATCAGTACATCTTCAAAGGTTTTCTTGTTAAGCCCTTTGAGAGCCATTTCTCCGTATTTTGCGAGCATTATTTCTTTCATAATAAATTCCTTTCATATTTATCTGATATAAAATTACCTTTTTCAAACTTGTAATATCCTATAATATTTTCTGTCTGAGGTCTGAAACCATTGAATAAGGAAAATCTTGCCTGTTTTTTCTGTTCTTTAAATGTGTAAGGTCTGAGGTCTTTTTCGCTGAGTTTATTGTTTGAAAACCATGATTCGGAAAACTGCCCGTCATCAACAATTATCACCCAGTAACACTGATTGAAAGGCGGAACTTCCCCTTTCATAACAAGAATATCTGTATCTTCATGAAAAAATTCTCCTGCATAAACTGTGATACTTCCGCTTACGCCATTTGATTCTCCCCAGATATAATACGAACTTTTTTCGGGATATTCAATTCCGTTTTCATTGCAGTATTCTTCAAGATATGTATTAACACTTTTTACAATAGCTCTTGCAGCACCGTTTCTCCCCCAAATAATATTCGCTCTGTATGTATCCAAAAGTATATAACGCAAAAATCCAAAAGCAAACAGACAAAAGCAAAGAAAAATAATCAATCCTTTCATTATCCGCTTTGCCGCTGATTTTTCTTTTTCCCAGTCTATCGACATTCAATCAGCCTCTTAAATTTTCCATGCCGTCTTTTAAAGCATTTATAAATTCATCAAGTTCATTTTCTGTTGTTTCTGCGGTCATGCTGATTCTTAAAGCGCAGTCGGCACGTTTTCCTGTTATGCCGAACTGTCCGAGTACACCGCTCTGCTGACCCTTTGAACAGGCTGAACCGCTTGAAATATATATCCCCCTGCTTTCAAGATAATGCAGCATTATTTCCGAACGCTTGCCCTGTGATATGTTTACTATGTAGGGCGAGCCGTTTTCGGGGGAATTTATTTCAATGCCCTGAATTTCGGAAATTTTTTCAGTGAGATATTTTTTCAGTTCCGAAACTCTTTCATATCTGCTTTCAATATCCTTTGAAAATCTTTCAACTGCCGCACCAAATGCCGCTATAAGCGGAACGGATTCAGTTCCCGAACGTATTCCTTTTTCCTGTTTTCCGCCTGTGATTATCGGAATAATTCTTATGCCCTTTCTGATATAAAGCGCACCTGCACCCTTTACAGCGTGTATTTTATGACCGCTTAAAGATATTAAATCTGCTGAAAGTTTAGATGCCCTGAAATTTATCTTCATGTAAGCCTGTACACAGTCAGTATGTGTTACTATGTCAGGGAAACGCTTTTTTACTTTGCTGAATGTCTCCTGAACGGGAAGTATATATCCTGTTTCATTATTGACATACATCATTGTGATTAAAACAGTATTTTCATCGCAGGCTTTTATGAAGTCCTCCGCATAGAAATTTCCGTCATCACGGGGAGATATATGGATAACTTCAAACCCGTTCTTTTCCATATCGGATAAGGTTTCATCAACTGATGCGTGTTCAACTGATGAGGCTATAATTTTCTTCTTTCTTTTTCCATACGCCTGACATATTCCCCTTATCGCAAGGTTATTGCTTTCGGTTGCACCTGATGTGAATATTATATTTGTGCTTTCAGCACCTATTGAATCAGCTATTGTTTTCCTCGCACTGTCAAGCATTAACTCTGCATCAAGTCCTGCCCTGTGCAGTGATGAGGGATTTCCGTAATTTTCGGTCATGGCTTTTACAGCAGCTTCAACTGCCTCCGAACATGGTTTTGTTGTTGCGGCATTATCAAGGTAAACTGACATTTTACCTCTCCTTTCATAATACATACCTTATATTATAACACATATCATTTCAAAATGCCATAGGATTTTCAAAAAAATAATAAAAGATTTTTTTCAGGAAATATTTAACTTCGCAGATTTTTTTATATGATTTTTTATTTTTGCGGTGATATAATATTATTACAGTCAAAACAAAGGCACTTACAGCGAATATTGATGATATTTCAGAATCTCGCTTCAATCATCTTTTTTTTACTAATGCTATGCAGTATGATGACTGATGTTTTTTGATGTGCCTTGCAGGGACTGTTCCTTCACGACAGTCCGGCAAATAATTATGAATATGATTTTTTCAGACACTTACAGCAATCCTTAGATTTCACGGTCCGAAATTATGACGTGTCTTGTATGATTGTATTCTTTTAAAAAGCACATACAGCAATTCCGCTAGCGCATAAGACTTAAAATCTTACTTTTTGTGCTTTGTTCACCTCATATAACGGCTCATACAGCAGATAAAACCGAATTTTTATTTTTTGAAACGTGTAAATATCATAAAGAAGCACTTACAGCAATTTTGTTTTCTTTCCATGAAAAACGTTTTTTGTGCTTAGTGTGATTACGTTTCATACAGCAATCGTTTTACGGAGTTTCAAAGATATATGTTACGCTCTCATTTACGCCTTGTTTATGCCTTGTGCAACAGGTAAAGCTTCATAGCCTCAAATGGAGATGCATATTTTTTTCCTTTATGAGCCGTGTCACAAATCTTTTCGGAGGCGGAATCATTCCGCCTCTGTTATCCCTTTTGAAGGAGGATATTTTTATGCTTGATCACCTTAAAAAAGAAGCCGAAAACAATCTCACATACACCGAAAACAGTGCGCTTACTTACAGCACTTCGGGAAAAGCCTGTCTCGACCTTTTCTTTAAAGCAGGTGCTATGAGAGGTCAGAAAGCAAACGATATATATATTGCTTTCAAAAATGCTTTCAAGGAATCCCATGAAATCGCCATGAAAATATTGTTCTTTGCAAGGGACATAAGAGGCGGTCTCGGTGAAAGACGTTTCTTCCGTATAATTATGGAAAAGCTTGCCTATGACAATCCCGATGCCGTCAGAAGAAATATCCCCTTTTTCGCTGAGTACGGCAGATATGATGACCTCCTCTGTCTTATCAAGACTCCCTGTGCAAATGACGTTTTCAGCCTGATAAAATCCCAGCTCGATACCGATATCGCTGACATGAAAGAGAACAAGCCCGTTTCGCTCCTCGCAAAATGGCTTCCCTCCGTCAATGCATCTTCCGCAGAAACAAGAAAACTTGCAAACAGGATTTCTTCAAAACTCGGCATGACAAATGCTGAATACAGAAAAACTCTCTCCGCCCTCAGAAAACATATCGACATCATTGAAAACTACATCAGACAGGTTGACTATTCTTTCGATTACTCAAAACAGCCCTCAGGTGCTATGTTCAAGTACAGAAAGGCTTTCATGAAAAATGACAACGAAAGATATAACGAATATATCAATAAAGTCATCAGCGGTGAGGAAAAACTCAACGCCTCCACTCTCTATCCCTATCAGATAGTACGCACAATCGCACACGATTACAGAAATGCAATAAGTGAAGACGAGAAACTTTCCCTCGATGCATCTTGGAAAAGCCTCCCCGACTACGAAAATAACGAAAATGCAATAGCTGTAATCGACGGCTCAGGCTCTATGACCTGCGACTGCGGCGGTGTTTCTCCCATTGATGTAGCCCTTTCACTCGGAATATACTTCGCTGAACACTCGACAGGTGAATTTGCAAATCATTTCATTACCTTCTCCAAACACCCCAGACTTGTCGAAATATGGGGAAATGATATATACGAAAAAGTTAAACACTGTCTTAGATACAGCGAAGTCGCAAATACCGACCTCGAAGCAGTTTTCGACCTCATTCTCCGCACCGCTGTTAAAAATAAACTCCCTCAGGAAGAACTCCCCTCCAAAATATATATCATCTCCGATATGGAATTTGATTACTGCATTGAAGGCGGAAACAGTATGACCATGTTCGAGTCCATGAGAAACAAATTCCTCAAAGAAGGCTACAAACTCCCCGATGTAGTTTTCTGGAACGTTTGCAGTCACGGCAATAATATCCCCGTTAATTTCTCCGAAACAGGCGCAGCACTCGTTTCAGGATTCTCCCCCATTATATTCAACATGGTTATGGGCGAGGAAATCTCCCCCGAATATATCATGAACAAGATTATCTTCAGTGAGAGATACGAAAAAATAAAATAATCTAATAAGCAAGCAAAGGCATTGTCAAATATTTCCATAATTATTGTTGACAATGCCTTTTTTATGTGATATCATAGTTCATAGTGTAAATTTGAAAGGAAAAACTGCCCCCGTGGGAGCAGTTTTTTTATGTGTTTTTCTTTTTCAGCAGGAACAATACTGACAGCACAACAAATGCCGTTCCGCAAGCTGACATAATATACAAGGGTAAATTATTTTCCGCAGAATTTCCTGAACTTTCCGCTTCATATGAAAGATTTTCAGCCTGCCGAACTTCTTCGGATTTTTCAAATACAGCAGGAGTTGCCACAAAATCTGATTTATCACTATTCAGCGTCCCTCCGCCTGTACCGCCGTCAGGAACTTCAATATATTCATCAAGCCATCTGAAAAATTCATCTTTCGTATAGACCGTGTAATCTTTAAGGGTGTCGTCAGAATAAAGATATTTCGGGATAATATATTCCTCGCCGTTGCTTGTGAAATATACAAATCCGAATTTACTCATACCGTCAAAATATGCTTTGATATCCGATACATTGTCAATATCGGCTAAAATACTGTTTATTCTTTCGATATCGAAATTTTCGGGCTTTTCGGGCTTGCCGTGTGCATATATAAAGCTGTCATGGAAAACTATGCTGTCCGATTCATCATGTACAAGAATTGCCTCTCCGTAACTTCCGCCATTGTTAAACGAAACAAAATAAAACGGTTTTTCGGGACAGTTTGCATTCACATCTTTTTTGTCCGCAACGTCATTTATGTATATGTCATATACTTCACAGGCTGAATTTATATCATAGCCCTGCGGTGAAAAGTCCTCTGGTGTTATCGGAACATCGGGATTTTCTTTTACACTGTCAGGAGTATAGACTGTATATTCCTGATTTTCAAGCGATTTTATGTCGATGTCAAGAGCTTCGGCAATCTCCTGTTTTGTCTGCATATCAAGAGTAAAGTCACCGGTATACTCAGCATTTGCAGAAATAACAGGGACAAGATTCAGAGCCATAAACGATGTAAACACAGATATTACTGATTTTTTCATACAAATCACTTCTCCTTTACCGGTATTCCTTTTTATAGTTTTATTGTACTAACTTTATTGAATTTTGTCAATACCAAAAGCAAACAATTTTTTATATATTTTTTAGTAAAAATATACATATAGTCTGCTGTTTTTAGAGCGATTTATATAATTTATGAAGAAATTGTTAATTTTAATAGAATTGTAATAATTTGGTAATGATTTTGTAATGATTTTTTCTCTAAAACAATGTATAATGTAAGTGTTAAACATATTGTAGGCAAAAAATCTGAAAGAAGTGTGAAAGACATGAATAAAAAAATGAATAAGGTTAAATCAGCTATCCTCAGCGGTATGATTGCTGTCGGTTCTGTTGCCGGTTCTTTTGCAGCCGTTGCTCCCTCTCTCAATGCATCTGCTGTAAGCAATGACAATTATGCTAAACTCCTCCAGTACTCTCTCTATTTCTATGATGCTAATATGTGCGGTAAAAATGTAGGCGAAAGGTCTGCCCTTACATGGCGTGATGACTGCCATACTTCCGATGAAGTTGACGGCGGTTTCCATGACGCAGGCGACCACGTTAAATTCGGTCTGCCCGCAGGCTATGCCGCATCTGTCCTCGGTCTCAGCTATCAGCAGTTCGGTGATGCATTCGATTCAACAGGTCAGACCGCTCACCTCAAAATGATAACAGACCACTTTGCAGAATTTTTCAAGAACAGCACCACTCTCTCAGGCGGAAGCGTTTCAAATTTCGTTTACCAGATTGGTGACGGTGATGCCGACCACGCTGAATGGTGCGCTCCCGAAGTACAGGGACCTTCAAGCAGAAAAACTTTCTCAACAAGTGCAGGCGCAAGCGATATCGCTGCTGAATATGCAGCAGCCCTCGCAGCTAACTATGTCAACTTCGGAAATGCGGAAGACTTGACTTATGCAAAGGCTCTCTTTGATTTCTCAACAAAATATAACCAGAAAGCTACTGACGGTGTAAACGGCTTCTATGCTTCATGGGACTACTATGACGATCAGGCTTGGGCAGCAGGCTGGCTCTACCTCGCTACAAAGGATAATTCATATAAATCATTCCTCGATACCTACATGAACACAAGCGATGCAGGTGCATCAGGCATGGACGGTGCAAAATGGGGTATCTATTCAACTCTCAGTTGGAATAACGTAAGTATGGGTGCTGCTCTCCTTCAGGGTATCATCAACGGAAGTTCTTCCGATGCATGGGGCAAGGTAACAACCTATATAAACGACAAGGGCGGCAGCTCAGACAAATGGTACTGGCAGGAAAAATGGGGCAGCGCAAGATATAATACTGCACAGCAGTTCGCTGCACTCGTAGCTTCAAAGAACGGTGCAAAGGATTATTATTCATGGGCAGCAGGTCAGATGGATTATATCCTCGGAAATAACCCCTTCAATACAAACCTTGTAGTCGGCATGGAAAGCAATTCTTCAAAATATCCTCATCACCGTGCCGCATCAGGCTATTCAAACTATGACGAAATGGGCAATAATGACGGTTACAGCAGTAAGGGTCATGTTCTCGTAGGCGCACTCGCAGGCGGTCCCGAAGCCGAAGGCGTTTACCATGATACTGTTCAGGACTACTACTGCAACGAGGTAACCCTTGACTATAATGCTACTCTCGTAGCCGCAGCAGCAGGTCTTTATTCAAAATATAAGACAGGCAGCACTGTTGACACTTCTTCTATCCCCGGTGTTGACGGAAGTGCAATTACTCCCATAGAAACTACTCCCCAGCCGCAGGAAACAACTACCACAAAGAGCGATGAAACTCCCGTTGAAACAACTACTACAAAGGCTGATACAACTCCTACTCAGACAACTGTTCCACAGCAGAGCAGTTCGGGTACTGACAAGGAAGCTACCCTTTCAGGCTCAAACGGTGAATATACTTTCAATCCTGAAAACGCTGACAATATCGAAATCAAACTCACTATGAACTCAGGCGATACAGAAGGTAATGGTGCAATAGGTTTCAGTGATGCAGCAGGCAACTGGACTCAGGTTGAATTTAAACTCAGTGTAAGCGGCGGAAAAGCTACTGCAACTGTTTCAGGCGAAAAACTTAAAGGTGTAACAAATGCTAAACTCATGATTTGGTGGCCCACATCTGCAACAATCGACAGTGTTACTCTCAAATACAATAACAGCACTCCTCAGCAGGACGTAACAACAGCCGCTCCCGTTATAACTCCTGTTGTAACAACAACTACTACACAGCAGGATAATGACCCCAAGACAGATAATATTCTCTACGGTGATGCTAACCTCGACGGAAAAGTAACTATCTCTGATGCAGTTGCTATACTTCAGTATATGGCAAACAGCAGCAAGTATAATCTCAACGATCAGGCAAAGAAAAATGCTGATGTTGACGGCAACCCCGGTGTTACAGGTTCAGATGCCGATGTTATCCAGAAAGTAGATGCAGGTGTATATACTGTTTCTCAGCTTCCCCTTTAATTTCGGCATAAACTTAAAATAATAAATCCGCTTTCCGTAATTTCACGGAAAGCGGATATTTTTTATTGCTTATTATACTGTTTTATCCGAACTGAACGGTTAATTCATGTCAGGATTTCAAAGGGAGCTGTGAAACATCATAAACGCCTGCATCGACAGACTGTATAACTGCGGCATCTTTGCCTGTAACTCCCGGGTCACCGTCAACGTCAGCATTTGCCTTTGCCTTGTCATCAAGGTTATATTTTGAAGCGTTTGCAACATATTGGAGTATTGCAACCGAATCAGAAATACTTACTTTTCCGTCAAGGTTTGCATCACCATAAACTACATCAGAAACAGTATCCTCAACAACTTCAATTGAGGAAACCTCTGATATATATTTACGGTTATCGAGAATCTTTAATGTCACCTTTACCGTGCTGCCTACTCCTGCACTAATGAAATCAGAGAGATTCTTTGTTTCATATGAGCCGTGTTCTTCAAATTCTACCCACTCGGAATCCATATCTTCTGCCGATATTGCCTTTATCTTGTCGGTGAAAGTTACTTCCGTTTCCACAACCTGCGGAATTTCCTCATCATAGTCAAGACCGTCAATTATTGCATGGAAAGATTCTTTTGCGGAATAATCCTCGTTGAAAAGAAGCGGAGTTTTTGATGCTCTCCAGCTCTGGTCATCAGTAGTTCCCCAGAATACAACAGCCGAAATCTTGTCTGCATACTTTACAAGAACGTCCATAATATCGCTGTAATACTGAGCCTGTTCTGCAAAGTGGTCTGTATCGTTTACGGTTGCATCGAGTTCTGTTACCTGAACATCAAGACCTGTTTCAGTAAATGCCTTTACAGCCTTTTCGTATACGTTTACAGCAGGGAATGCATCGCTTCCTGAACGTACATCAAGATGTGACTGCATACCTATACCGTCAATATAGTGACCGTCAGAATTTATCTCCTCGACCATTTTTATGATAGCCTGAGTTTTCTGGGGCATATATTCGTTGAAGTCATTATAGTAGAGTTTAGTTCCTTCGGGAGCATATTTTTTTGCAAATTCAAATGCAGGCTTTATGAATGAGTTGTCGCCGAAAACCTTTACCCACGGTGAATTCTGAGAGCCTTCTTCCTGAGAACCTGCTTTACGGTAATTTCCGTCATCAAGCCAGCATTCATTTACAACGTCCCATGCATAGAAGTCAACATCGGGATATTCTTCCTTTACTGCTTCAAATACATTCTTGATATAGTTTTCCATACGCTGGAGCATTTTTTCTTTGGATACCCATTCACCGTCATCTGCATAGTTTTCCTTAAAGAACCATGTGGGGGTCTGCTGATGCCATACAAGAACGTGACCTCTTACGGGGATATTGTTATCTCTTGCGAAGTCGAGAATTGAGCGTGCAGACGCAAGGCTTACCTGCGGATTTGTGTCATCGCCCTCCTCAGCGAGTGCAAGGCAGGCATTTTTATCAAGGACTGCATCGGGTTTGAGTTCGTTGCCTGCGGTAATGCTGTTGAAATGTTTGAGAATGAGTTCCTTTGTTGAATTGGGAGCGAGTTCCTGTGCGGTTGTTGCAGTACCGAGTTTAAAGTATTTGCTGTAAACATTTTTAAGTGACGGGAGTGACTTGTCAAGATTATTGGGTGCAAGGCTGATACTGAAATCATCTACCCACAAATCTGTTTTGTCATCGCTCTCAATGTATACTGAAACATCTTTTGAACTGTCAGGGAATGAAAAACTTGTGGTAAGTTCTACCCAGTCGCCCTGTGAAACTGCCTGTACAAGGTTACCATAAGTAGCTTCGGTTGCTCCTGCGGGTGTCTGCTGAATAGAGATTCTCACATTGTTATACCATGCAGCCTTTACCTTTGCACTTACGACATATTTCACATTTGGTTCAAGGTTTGAACTGCAATCGAATGACGGACCGTTCCAACCGCTTGAACGTCCTGTAACTGACATTACCTTGCTTCCGCTGGGAGCAGAAGCATCATCAGAGACTTCTATTACGGAAGTATCCCTGTCGCCTCTTTTGGAGAATTTTGAAGTATCTCCGTCCTCAAAATCAGATGAATAAATTATTCCGTCAGTGTCTTCGGCAACAGTAACGATTCCCTGTACTGATGAGAGTGACATGGCAGCACAAAGTATTCCTGCGACTGCGGCTTTTAAAATTTTTCCCTTCATTTAGACCATTCCTCCATACGGCTCTCAAAGAGCCATTAATATTACACAAACATTTTACCACAAGTATTTTAATTTGTCAATATTATATGTGAAGAAATCACAATTTTTGGTAAATGAATAGCAATATCAGAAAAGACTTCTGATTTCTTTCAGTGTCAGCATGGGCTGAAGTGCCGAATTTAAGGCAAATGATATTAACTGTGCGGAACGCTCCGCAAGGCGGTCTATATTTCTGGGAGTAACTACCATATCGCAATTTTCGCCCATATTTTCTGTGATGTTTCTCAAATCAACAACTGTCGGAACTCCTACTGCTATGACGGGTATTCCGAGTGAATATGAAGATATTTCTTTCCTTGAATTTTCCACTCCGCTGCCCGGTGATATGCCTGTATCGGTTATCTGAATTGAATTTCCGAGGCGGTTTATATCCGAACACGCAAGAGCATCTGCCGCAATAACTGCCGAGGGCTTTATCTGACTGCAAAGTGCGGATATTATTTCAGCCGTTTCAATACCTGTCTGTCCAAGCACTCCGCCTGCAAATACACTCACTCTCCGCAGTGATTTCAGAAAATTATCCTGATGTGCAAGTTCATATTTCAAATGCCTTGTCGCAAGTATTTTTGATGCTGTGAAAGGTCCTATTGCATCAGGCGTTATATCCCTGTTTCCAAGACCGCACACAAGAATATCTCCGTCAGGTATAATATTTTTAAATTCATCAGCCAGTTCGCATATCATTTCATTGTCATCACCGCTGAAATCTCCGAGATTCTTACATTCAAGCGTTATATACTTTCCCTTATGCTTTCCCATGCTTTCAAAAAAACTTTCATCATCTATTATTATTTCTGTTATGTCAAAAATTTTACCCCTCTTATTCCTGTGAACATTATCATATTCCTGATATTCACTGATACATTCGTCCGCCATATCCGTTCTCTTGTACATAATATTCTCCTTTGTGCATATTGCTGAGTTTCAACCTGCAAAATTTTATCAAATATTTCCGTTTTGCCTATTGAAATATCTCTGCAAAAATGGTATAATTACAGTTGTCTCAGTATGATAACTGTGCGTTGCAGTTGTCGGGTACGCTATGCCGTACTTATTATCTGTATCTTTCGGCTTTTTATGCCGATTATTTTAAGGAGGTGCAATTAAAATGCCGAATATTAAATCCGCTAAGAAAAGAGTTAAGGTTAATGCTTCAAAGGCTGCTGCAAATAAAGCAAGAAAGTCCGAGCTTAAAACTATCCTCAAAAAAGCTGATACCGCTGTTTCAGAAAATGCTGCAAACAAGGAAGATGCTATCAAGGTAGCTATCAAGAGAGTTGATCAGGCTTGCGCTAAGGGTCTTATGCATAAGAATAAGGCTGCAAGAAAAAAATCTCAGCTCGCTAAGAAGCTCAACGCTTCAAAGTAATCCTTTGATATAAAAATAACCCCTGTCGGAAACTCACGTCCGACAGGGATTTTTTGTTGCTGACTGATATTAACATTCCCATATATCATAGTCAACTATGTTACTGTAATTTCTGTATAAAGCATTTACTGCATCTGATTCAGAACGCAGATTTGTATACATACCTGTGTATGTCTGAGTTGCTCCGTTGGGTAACTGAACAACAACTCTGTACCTGTAATTGTGATACATAAATTCAACCTCCTTTCCTTTAATTTGTATTGTATATATTGTAACACTTATATAAAAAAATTGATTCTAATGTAAGAACAATATGTGTATATTCAATAATTTGTATGATTAAACAAATAAAAAATTGTTTTTTGTGTATATCGCCTATGGCATATTTCAAGAAAATATAAAAAATCCGCAGACGAAATATCTGCGGATTTTTATGCAAAATCTGAATTAAATCAAAACTTATCTTACTTTCTTTGCGATATCGTCGAGAAGTTTTCCGAGGAGGTCATTCTGTGACATTGAGCCGAGGTCGCCCTCACGTCTTGACGAAACGGAAACAGTATTTCCTTCTACTTCCTTATCGCCGACAGTTACCCATACAGGGAGCTTTTCAAGTCTTGCATCACGGACTTTCTTTCCTACCTTTTCAGCCCTGTCATCAATTGAACAGCGTATGCCTGCGGCTTCGAGCTTTGATTTGAGAGAATTGCAGTAATCAAGATGACGGTCTGCAACGGGTACAATTCTGACCTGTTCGGGGGCAAGCCATAACGGGAATGCACCTGCATATTTTTCAATAAGGAGCGCAAGAGTTCTCTCATAACAGCCGATAGATGTTCTGTGGATAATATACGGATTTTTCTTAGTGCCGTCAACGTCAACGTATTCCATGCCGAAACGCTGTGCAATAAGCATATCTATCTGAATTGTTATAAGTGTATCTTCCTTGCCGAATACGTTCTTTATCTGGATATCAAGCTTAGGACCATAGAAAGCAGCCTCATCAATTCCGATTGTATATTTTACGCCGAGGTTATCAAGAATATTTCCCATGGCAGTCTGAGCCTTTTCCCACTGTTCAGGAGTACCCTCATACTTGTTGTTCGGGTTTGCGGGGTCCCACTGTGAGAAACGGTAGGAAACATCTTCTGCAAGTCCGACAGTTTCGAGCATATATTTTGCAAGTTCAAGACAGCCTTTAAATTCTTCTTCAAGCTGTTCGGGTCTTAATATGAGATGTCCCTCTGAGATAGTAAACTGACGCAGACGTATAAGTCCGTGCATTTCGCCTGAGTCTTCTTTTCTGAAAAGAGTTGAAGTCTCGCCCAGTCTCATAGGCAAGTCACGGTATGAACGCTGTCTGTTGAGGAATACCTGATACTGGAAAGGACAAGTCATAGGACGCAGTGCAAGACATTCCTTTGAATCGTCATCAGGGTCGCCGAGAATGAACATACTGTCACGGTAATGGTCCCAGTGTCCTGAAATTTTATAGAGGTCATTTTTTGACATATAGGGAGTTTTTGTGAGCAGGTAGCCACGTTTTTCCTCCTCGTCCTCAACGAATCTCTGAAGTGTCTGGATTATCTTTGCGCCTTTCGGGAGAATTATGGGAAGTCCCTGACCTATATAGTCAACTGTTGTGAATATTTCGAGTTCACGTCCGAGCTTGTTATGGTCACGGAGTTTAGCTTCTTCACGCTGTTTTATATCGGCTTCGAGTTCGGCAGCCTTCGGATATGCAACTGCATAAACACGGGAGAGCATTTTATTTTTTTCGCTTCCTCTCCAGTAAGCACCTGTACATGAGAGAAGTTTGAAAGCCTTTACAGGAGCAGTAGTCATGAGGTGAGGACCTGCACAGAGGTCAGTAAATTCGCCCTGTTTATAGAATGAAATTGGTTCGCCCTTGTCAGCGTGTTCCTCGCAGAGTTCAACCTTATAGGGTTCGTCCATTTCTTTGAGTTTAGCAATTGCATCTTCGGGAGAGAGTTCAAACTGTTCAATAGCGATACCCTCTTTTACGATTTTTTTCATTTCAGCCTCGATTTTTGTGAGTTCTTCGGGAGAGAAAGGCTTTTCGAGGTCGAAATCATAGTAGAAACCGTTGTCAATTGCAGGACCTATTGCAAGCTTTGCATTCGGGTAAAGTCTTTTTACAGCCTGAGCGAGTATATGTGATGCTGTATGCCAGAAAGTCTTTTTTCCGTCAATTGAATCGAAAGTACATACTTCAAATTCGCAGTCGTTTTCGATAACAGTACGCAGGTCTTTTACTTCGCCGTTTATTTTGACGCAGCAGGCAGCCTTATAAAGACCCATACCTATACCTTTGATTATTTCGCTTGCGGGGGCAGCGTTTTCAATTTCACGGATACTTCCGTCTTTGAGTTTGAGTTTTATCATAATAATTTCTCCTTTATTCATTTATGTCATCAATAAGTATCCCAGCCGAGAACTTCAAATTCATCTTCATAAAGTTCAAGGGACAGTGCGTTTTTAAGGTATCCGTCATTATTGTTTACGCTGAAACAGAGAACTACTCCGTCATCGTCAATATCGACATAAGCCTTGACCAGAAGCATACCTTGTTCAAAAGTTTCGGCAACTCCTTCATAATAGCCCTCATCGCAGATAAGCTGTGCGATACTTGATTTACTGCGGTTGAGTCTGTCGAGTTTTGCGGCTACATCGCTGAAATTGTCCATAATATCCTGCTGTTCCTCGACATAGAAACGGATAGTGGCATCTTTTTCCCATATTTTGTAAACAATCTCATAAGCTTCTTCTTTTTCGTTGTACTTTATCATGTTCATAAATATCACCTCTTTTTTAATCGGGAACGCAGGGCAAAAATAAATTGTCCATAAAATAAACAAAAACCGCCCCTGAGTCTGCAAAGACAAAGGGACGGTAAAAAGCCGTGGTTCCACCCTGATTCACACGGATATCATATCCGCATCTCATTGGCTCGGTAACGGGAGCAGCCGGCGTTTATTGGACGCACTCGGAGGCGGTGTGCATATATCTTATACCATGCCGTCTTTTCAGCTATGGACGGCTCTCTGTAATGATAAACAGCGATATATACCTTCCTCGTCAAAGATTTAAAAATATCTTATTGATATGATAACACATAACTTTCATTTTGTCAAGCACATAATTTGACAATTTACAAGTGCATAATCAATGCAATATGCACAAAATTTCAGAAAAATATTCATTTTATCTAACTATTGACTTTATATATGAAAAATGTTATAATAAGTATGATTAGTTCTAACTTTTCTTTAATATAAAATAACAGTTGAGGTGATTTTTTATGATGAAAAAAAATCTTGCGATTATTCTTTCTGCAATAACTGCTGTTGCCTGCCTTTCACCGATTGGCGCAAATGCGTTGGGAAATGTAAGCTCAGAAGACATGGAAGCTGCCATAAGTGAACTTTACGAAACCGATTACAAGGAATGGGGTATATATGCTTTCGATGATTTTGACGGAATTAAAGTAAGAGCCTTTCAATCTGTTGACAATATAAGAGATAATATCGTTGCAGTTTGTGACGGTATGTCACTTTACATGACATCTGACAATATAGCAGAAGTAACAAAGTATATGCAGGAGAATTATCCCGACTATACCATTACAAGCGGATATGATGTGAACGGATACAACATAGTTGCAAATACAGACAATTATGATGCTACGGGTACGGAAATAAGAAATATCTGCAACGGACTTAAAGAAAAAAATCTTATATCCGCTTTCGACTATCAGAACAGCACATACAGCCTGTATTACCTTAATGTCGAACCTTACCTGACAGGATACGAACTCAATCCAAAAAATGCTGATGAAACTGTAAAAAAACTTACAGATTATATAAAGGACAACAACCTCAGTTTCAGTGTTGTTACTTTCAATACCGAAGAGAAAAAAATTATGGAATTTGAAAATGAAGATATACTCCCATTTGAGTATACAGCATACGTTGATGCAGACGGAAAATATCCTTATTTCTTCTCTTATCCGACAGTATGCCTTATTCCTGATGAAAACGTTACAGCCTACGAACACAGCCAAGTTTCAATAAATATAGCAAAAGACCTCGGTCTTGAAGTCACTCCGAAATATGACAGCTCTCTGAGCATAGGAAGTGTTTCTGTCGGAAATGCACACGTTGACGTATTCAATTCTCTTTTGGGAGATGCAAATGACGACAAAAATGTGAGCATATCGGATTCTGTAAGAATCCTCCAGTACCTCGCAAATTCTCAGAAATATGCCCTCTCCGCTCAGGGCGAATTTAATGCGGATATCTATAATACAGGCGACGGGGTCACAGGCTATGATGCAGCAGAAATACAGAGACTCGATTCAATCGGAGCATTAAATAAATAATATGAAAAATCCCGACTAAGTTCGGGATTTTTTTATTGACATATTTCATCTTTCATATTATAATTTATTTATATTAAATGAAAGGAATTTTTTTCTATGCACAAACTCTATAAAATATCTATGGGCAAAGCCCTCTGCGCTGTCGATTTAGGCGACGGCAGCGAAAGAGGCGAATATGTGAATCAGGACTATATATTAAATAAACTCGGCAGACCTCACCGCAGTATAAGCCTTATGTACTGTTATTACCCTCTTGATGAACAGTTCCCTCAGCGTATATCGGAAGCCATGAAAGACGCAGAAGTTTCTTTCCAGTGGGATTATCCCTATGATGACTACTTCACATACAAGGGCGGCATAGGCGGAAATCTCAATGATGAACCCTTCAACTATATGCGTGATATCAGAAAACACGGTCAGGACGTTACATTAACTCTCACTATCGACCCCCATGTTACTGATGAAATGCTTGCGGCTATCGGTGAGGATTTGAAAACTTTCGGCAGACTTTTCCTGCGTATAAATCACGAGGCAACAGGCAACTGGTTTTCATTCAACAAAAGGGCAACCTATCAGGAAGTTGCGGATTTCTATTGCAGAGCATCAAGAATTATAAAGAAACACGCTCCCAATGTCCTGACTATCCTCTGCATAGGCGGTGTCGAAAATCATGAAACAGGCGAAATCGAAAAGGAAAAGGAATTTTCTCAGGCTGTAAGGGAAACCGATATATGGTCTGTCGATAAATATATGGCTCTGCACTGGGGCTGGCCTTATGATGTCGCTGAATCAGGCGGAAATTCCCACAGCAGAAGTTCCGTGAAAGATACTTTTGATATGACTAAGGCAAGCTATGAACGCTTTAAATATATAAACGGCGGTATCTCAAAGCCTATGGTCATGAGCGAATTCAATGCTGACGGTGATGTTACAGGTGCTTATGAACAGGCTGAAATGGTTAAAATGTTCTGCGATATGATTAAGGATAATAAAGCTGAATGGTTCACAGGATTTACATTCTATCAGTTCCGTGACCGTGGCAGGCTCGGACTTGAAATTCAGGACCCAAATAATGCAGATGTCGGCATTGAACAGCCTGTCATGAAAACTTACAAAAACATCATTCATGATGAATGGTTCATGCCGTCCCTGAATATCGGTGACGAAATTTCACTCCCCGTAACTTTGCGCTGGGGAAATTCAGAAGATGCCGAGGGTATTGCAATTCCCGTGCATTTCGATAAAAGCCCCCACTTCTGCGAACTCGTTTTCGAGGACGATTCAAACCTTATGATAGAAATTAACGGTCGCTGGTTCTATAAGTCACCGCAGGCTAAAACTATTGACCTCATGCCTGCATTTTTTGAAAAGCCCCTTGAAAATTCCGCTGATATGACTGTAAATATATTCGCTCCCCCCGCATCAGGCGAAAATGATATTTCAACGCAGGACGGTTTCTTCAATTATTACTATACTATTGAAAAATTACCAAAAATCAGAATATTAACCTCCCCCGTTGAACAAAGCAGGGACAGAAAGGACGTATAATGAATACATCAGCAGTTATAGTTTGTGCAGGAAATTCAACAAGAATGGGCGGTATCAATAAAATTCTCCTCCCCCTCGGAAATCACCTCGTAATCGGCAATACAATGCTTGCTTTCCAGAAATGCGAAAGCATTAAGGAAATTATAATCGTTGCAAGAGAATCAGATATCCCTGCCATTCGGAAAGAAGCCGAAAATGCAGGTATATCCAAACTCAAAGAATGTACAACAGGCGGAAATACCCGTCAGGAAAGCGTTATAAACGGTATTAAAAAAATATCAAAGGATTCTCAGCTTGTCGCAATTCATGACGGTGCAAGACCTCTCGTCAAGCCTGAACATATCGAAAAAGCTATAAGAGATGCAAAGGTTTTCGGCGGTGCAACTCTTGGCGTTCCCGTCAAGGATACAATCAAAACTGTTGATGACGGCATAATTACCGATACTCCCCCACGCAAATCCCTCTATATAACCCAGACTCCTCAGATATTCAAAAGAGATTTGTACTTTGAAGGCATAGACTTTGCCCTCGAACATGGTCTTGATTTCACTGATGACTGTCAGCTTGTCGAGGCAATAGGCGGTAAAGTCTACATGACAGCAGGCGACTATACCAATATAAAAATAACTACCCCCGAAGATATCAAAATCGCTGAAACACTCCTGAAAATGCGTGATGAAAAATAATATAATAAAGAAAGTATTAATCGCCCTGCACGGCTTATTTCAGGGATTTATCGGCTTATGGTGGTCATTTGTGGGGATAGCCTTTATAACTCACCCCGATTCGTCACCCGGAACTAAGGACTGGGAAGAAGATGAAGCTCTTATCCCTGTCGGCTATATTATGATTTTAATATATTTAATTATCCTCGCTGCAAGCTTTTACATTTTCAAAGAAAAGAAATCAGATATAATTGCATTTATTATATCGCTTGCTGTCGGTATTGCAGGCTTTGTGATATTTGTGCTGAAAATTTTATAATTTAAAAAAAGGAGAATCTTATGTTCAGAATAGGTCACGGTTATGACGTGCATAAACTCGTTGAAGGCAGAAAATTAATTCTTGGCGGTGTGGATATTCCCCATACAGCCGGACTGCTCGGTCATTCAGATGCAGATGTCCTCGCTCATGCAATAATGGACGCTATGCTCGGTGCACTTGCTCTCGGAGATATAGGTCATCTTTTCCCTGATACGGACGATAATTTCAAAGGTGCGGACAGTATGAAGCTTATGGAAAAAGTTGCTGAAGTATGCCGTGAAAATGGCTATCGTATCGGCAATATTGACGCTACCGTCATAGCACAAGCCCCTAAACTCGCTCCGCATATAATTTCAATGCGTGAGAATATTGCAAGGGTCTGCAACTGTGATGTATCACATATAAGCGTCAAGGCAACTACTGAGGAACACCTCGGATTTACAGGCGAAAAACTCGGTATATCAGCCCATGCAGTCGCACTCATGATGAAAATATGAAAAATCCCCTGTCGCAGGACAGGGGATTTTATTTTATCTTATTTTTGAACCGACAGGTATTGAATCATCAGCGAATACGACTTTTATTCCGTCAGGAGTATCTGCGGCACATATCATTCCGAAACTTTCAACGCCTCTTAATTTAACGGGTTTAAGATTTGCGATAAGCTGGATTTTCTTTCCGACAAGTTCTTCGGGGGTATAGTACTGAGCGATTCCCGAAACTACCTGTCTGCCGCCCATGCCGTCATCAAGCTGTAAACACAAAAGCTTATCGGATTTTTTAACTTTTTCAGCGGATATTATTTTAGCGACACGGATTTCAATTTTAGCAAAATCGTCAATGGTTATTTCGGGGGCAAGTTCGATTTTCTCTGCATTTTCTGAACTTTCAGCCTTTTCGCTTTCGGAGAGCTTTGATTTTGCCTCAGCCATATTTTTTTCAATAATTGAATTGAGTTCTTCGATTTCTTTGTCAACATCTATTCTGGGGAACAGGATTTCGCCCTTATGAACAGTTACATTTTCGGGGAGAACTCCGAATGTGCTTAACTTTTCATACTCAACATCTGATTTAGATGCACCTATCTGCTCCCATACTTTCGGCATAGTAACAGGCATGAAAGGTGAAAGAAGGGTTGATATTATGCGTATGCCGTCAAGGAGATTATAGAGGACGCTTGCAAGTCTGGGCTTTTTGGAATCATCTTTTCCGAGAATCCACGGCTGAGTTTCATCAATGTATTTGTTTGCACGGTCAACGGCTCTGAAAATTGATTCAAGTGCGCCCTTGATTCTTGTGCCGTCCATTTCCGTTTCAACTTCCTTTACAGTATTGAGGACGGTATTTATGAAATCATTGTCAATATCCTCTGCCTGACGTTCAGTCGGGAGAGTACCGCCGAAATACTTGTCAGCCATAGCAACTGTACGGGAAACGAGATTTCCGAAACCGTTTGCAAGGTCGGAATTGATACGGTTTATCATGATTTCATTTGAAAATGCACTGTCTGCACCGAGAGCCATTTCACGAAGAATATGGTATCTTATCGCATCAACGCCGTATCTTTCGCCGAGCATGAACGGGTCAACGACATTTCCGAGGGATTTGGACATTTTCTGATTCTCGCCTGATTTATTGGTGAAAGTTATCCAGCCGTGTACAGCGAGATGTTTCGGCAGGGGCTGTTCGAGAGCCATGAGCATAGCAGGCCATATAATTGCATGGAATCTCATAATATCCTTTGCAACCATGTGAACATCAGCAGGCCAGAATTTTTCATAGTCGTTATATCTTTCGTTGAGGAATCCGAGGGCTGAAATATAGTTTGAAAGTGCATCTATCCATACATATACAACGTGCTTTTCATCAAAGGTTACGGGTATTCCCCATTTGAAAGTAGTTCTTGAAACGCATAAATCTTCAAGACCGGGTTTTATGAAATTGTTTACAAGTTCAACGGCACGGGTTTTGGGCTGGAGATAATCTGTTTCAGTGAGGAGTTTTTCTATTCTGTCTGCAAAGGGTGACATTTTAAAGAAATAAGCCTCTTCCTTTGCGAAAGTTACAGGTCTGTGACATTCGGGGCAGCAGCCGTTTTCATCGAGCTGTGAATCAGTCCAGAAACTTTCGCAGGGAGTACAGTATTTTCCTGAATATTCGCCTTTATAGATATATCCCTTGTCATAGAGCTGTTTGAAAATTTTCTGAACGGTTTCAATGTGGTAATCGTCAGTTGTACGGATATAGCGGTCATAATCCACATTCATATACTTCCAGAGTTTTTTGAATACAGCAACGATTTCATCTACATATTCTTTGGGGGTAATGCCCTTTTCAGCGGCTTTCTGTTCTATTTTAAGACCGTGTTCGTCCGTGCCTGTGAGGAACATTACGTCATAACCCTGCATACGTCTGTAACGGGCGATTGAATCGCAGGCTACTGATGTGTAGCAGTGACCGATATGCGGATTGCCTGACGGATAATATATAGGTGTAGTTATATAAAAGGGTTTCTTTGACATAAACATCTCTCCTGTCTTTATGATAATATGTACATTATACACTATTAAGAATTTTTTGTCAACAATTTATAACTTTTCAGAGGCGGCATATGTAATCATTGCCCTGAATCTATCAGGATTATCGCTTTCATCAAGAATATCACCTTCAGTCGGGAAAAGAACTGCCCCGAAAATATTTGCAGTTACATCAGTTTCAGTTTCTTCATAAAAAAGACAATGGCTGTATTCATCGCTGCCAACCCAGCCATATAATATTATATCACGGCTGCAGCCCCATAATATGCCATACTTGTTTTTTGAAGTTACAAGCCCGTTTATGATATTTCTTGTACTGAAACAGCGTTCCTCATTGTGATCCCGTACAGAATCCCTCTGCCAGCCCCGGTCATCTCCTCTGAAATGAATACCTGCACGGTTATTTTCACAGAATATATTGCTGAACATACAGCGGCTTGCACCGTTCCATAATGCAACTCCGTCATATCCGTTATCACAGCATGATATATTATTCACAACTGCACCGTATATTCCGTTCAGAAGAAGTCCGTTGAAACCGTTCCCGAAAAATTTGCAGTCAGAAATCCTTATGCTTGGAGATTCCTGAAAATTTCCGAAAATATGCAGTCCGCTTGCATCATCAAGCCTGTACCCGTTTCCGCAGAATGAACATCTTGTTATAGTTATATCTGACGTTTCCTGTATATATACTCCCTCTATAAGAGCATTTGTAAAATCACAGCCGTCAAGTATAATTTTATCAGCCTTCCATACTTCAACGCATGAAGTATGGTCAAGACGGCTTGAACCGTTATTGTATTCGTCCCTGTCAAAAGCATCCTTATCCGCATCAAATTTTATATTGTGCAGTTCAAATATGCTGCCGTTCTCCATTTTCAGCATTTTAGTGACATAGACTGTTTTGTTTTTATAGAATTTCGGTTCACCGTGAATTTCGGGTGTAAGCTTTATTACAGTTTCACTGCCCTCCCCTGTCCATCTGAGATAATTCCCTGCATCTATCTGCCTTTTTATGATGTATGTGCCTTTCGGGAAATAAACTGTCCCGTCATACGCAGCAGCCTGTATAAGCGCATCAGTACAGTCTGTTGCTCCGTCACCAACTGCTCCAAATTCAAGAACATTTATACTCATACAACCAAATCCTTTCATAATATATCATATTTATTATAACATATTTTTTACTTCAAATCAATATCTGATACAAAAATATTGACTTTAAAATTCATATAGTATATAATATTATTGTCATAATAATTTTCAGGGGTGATAAAATGAAAAAATATCTTGGTCAGATAATATTCAATCTTGTGATTGCAGCGGCAGCGTTTATTATTTTCAGAAATGATTTCATATCAGGTTCTGTTCTGTCAATAGGCTTTATAATTCTTATTATGGCTGTAATAACCGCAGGAAATTATTTTTTCATACAGCTTGACAGTTCAGGAAAAAATAATTCCATGCAGCCATACTTTATTACTGAAGATACCTTTGAACACCTCGAAACTCCGCAGGACTACCTGAACATCATGAAAACTCTCACAGATTATAATGTGTGCAGTTCCTATGCCTCAAAAATGCTCGAACAATGGGAAACTTTCAGAAAAAAATCCGAAACCCTCGATACTCTCTGTTCGGGAGGCGGTGTTTATGATGTCGTAAGTAAAGACGTTGAAGAGGTTATGCTCAGAAATATGAAACTCTTTATGAAAAGAACCGCTATTATCCAGTCAGCAGCAAGAACCGAAAGAATAGATATGCATAAGTCCTACCTCTATGAACTCACTGAAAAAAATAATAAAATCCTTAACGACTATACAAGACTTCTCGTTGAAGTTTCGCAGGTGACAGAAAAAGGCTCTGACAGCTCAGATGTTGAATCCCTTGAAATGCTCATAAACTCAATTAAAAATTATCGTCAGGATATCGAGAAAGGAGATATATAATGAAAGGAAAAATTTCTCTGATAATAGCTGTTGCAGCTATTATCGCAACTACAATTCTCATAGGTTCGGTTCTCAAAAATCCCGAAAATAAAAAATCCGAATCGGATACACAGATACCCGTATCTCAGGAATCCGCCGAGGATACTATGAACAGCATAATCAAAAAACTTAAAGTCAGCGAAATGTCAAAAGTAAAGGGTACTGTTGACTATTCCGATAACCTCTCCGCAAACTTACCCAATATCGAAACAAAATATCCCCTTACCATAAAGGGCGAAGGTGACGTTGATATAGAAATATTCTCCACTTCCGAAAAAGCAGGAAAAAATAATAACGGCTGGCTCAACGAAACCGCTGAGGATTTCAATAAAAACAGATACAAACTCTCAGACGGCTCTGTCGTTTCCGTAAGCGTCAGAAGTATTCCCTCAGGTGCTTCATCAGACTATATAACAAACAATGTCTATATTCCGCAGGCTTATACCCCTTCAAATACTCTTTTCGGTGAACTTGCAATCGCAAAAGGTGCAAAACTTACTCTCGAAGAAGAACAGCTTGTCGGAAATACCGCAGGTATCGCTCTCGCTAAAACTGTGAAAAATTCAATAGATTCAAAATACGGTCAGACAACTTTTGAGACTGTCGTGGATTCCGTACTTGACGGTGAACTCCAGCTCGGATATACATATCCCTATACTTCCGCAACAGGTCTTAATTTCCTCGTAAATGCCCTTTCATATTTTGACAGTGCGGATATGATGAGCAGTTCATCAGTCGAAAAATTCCGCAAGCTTCAAGAAAATATCCCATTCGTATGCTATACCACAGACCAGATGGTAAATGCTATGCAAAGCGGTACTTTACAGGCTGGCGTTGTCGAATATCAGGCTTATATAAATAATGCTTCGCTTAAAAGTTCATATGAATTTATTCCTTTCGGCTATAAGCACAGCAATCCCCTTTACAGTGTCGGTGAACTCTCAAAACAACAGAAAGAAGCCCTCGATATGTTCCTCGATTTCGCTATGAATGACGATAATCAGAAGCACGCTCAGGAATACGGTTTCAATAACGATACAAACTTTGCTTACAATACAGAAACAATCAGCGGTAATGATATCATCAGCGCACAGACACTCTGGAAACAGGAGAAAAATTCAGGCACTCCCACTATTGCACTCTTTATTGCAGATGTTTCGGGAAGTATGAACGGTGACCCCATAATGCGCCTTAAAACTTCCCTCCTCGAAGCCTCGAAAAATATAAACAGCGATAACTATATCGGTCTTATTTCTTACAGCGACAATATAATGATAAATTTGCCGATAGCACAGTTTGACCTTGAACAGCGTTCATATTTTGCAGGTGCTGTTGAACACCTTAATTCAGGCGGAAATACCGCAACTTATGATGCACTTTTGCAGGGTGTCAAAATGATAAACGATATGAAAGAACAAGTCCCCGAAGCTAATACTATGATTTTCCTCCTCAGTGACGGTCTGTGCAACAGAGGCACTGAATATGAAACCGCCCAGAAAATCGTTAAATATTACGGAATACCAATTTATACCATTGGCTATAATGAACAGATTGATTCACTTAAAGACCTTTCATCAATAAATGAAGCTGTATATATAGATGCTGACAATGATGATGTAGTATATGAACTCTCCGCACTTTTCAACGCACAGATGTAACAGAAAAACCCGAAAGCATGACTTTCGGGTTTTATTTATTCACATGATTTTATACATAGAGATACTGTTCATCTTCCTGAGGCTGTTGCTCGGAATATTCATCGGGATAATCCTGCGGAATTTCTTCAAACTGCTGTTCATCAGGCTGAGTTTCCTCCTCGGCAGGCTCAGTAGTTTTTTGTCTTTTGGGAGCATTGGCTTTCATTTCCTTGTATTCGTCAAGAGTTAAAACTCCTTCCGAATTGTAAAATCTTGCAAAATCCGCCCTTGAACAATATTCCTCGGAATAATTTCCCTTTGCATCGGAAATATATTCACCGTACCACTGTCCGCTGAAAAGCCATACTGTATTGTCTCTGAAAGCGATATCCACATCAGGTACTCTGCTGCACTCACTTATTGCTATAAGCTTATCAGCACCGACAATTTTCTGCATGGCTATGAACTGTTCATATCTGCTTTCAAAGTCATCATCAGGGTCAAGGTATATATCTACTGCGGCAATATCAAAAGTATTTTTTGCGACAAGAGTATTTGAACTCTGACCGTTCCAAATCCATATCAGATTATCAAGTCCGAAAAATCCTGTGTACCTGTCATACATCAGCTGCCACAGCCAGCTATAAGCTTCCTGACCGTCCGCACCCCACCAGAACCAGTCACCGTATGCTTCATGCAGGGGTCTCCATAAGACGGGGATATCATTTTCCTGAAACTCTTTGAGAAGTTCCGCCATATTGTCCATATCCCTTATAAGACCGTAGCACTGTTCGGAAATCTGTCCCTCACCGTACAGACCTCTTATATCTTCCTGCGACATATTTGATATATCTATATCAGTAACGGCTTCGGAAAGTCTGAAATCCGTTTCCTCGGTATATACGGAGGATTTTTCTGACGGAGCTTCCCAGTACCACATAAGGCTTACAAGACCGCCGTTTTTATACCATTCAATTGCAGAATTTATATCTTCCTTACAGCCGTCAAAGGATTCGCCCTTGTTATTGAGAGCGGAACATCTTATAACTGGATATTTTCCCGTAGTTTTGTTTACGAGTTCAAGTTCGCTGTTTTTGCTGTCTGAAACGTACTGTGCGGAAATGATATATTCGCCGTAATTCTCGGAGAAAAATTCCATAAGTTCCTTTGCGCTGTCGCTTGCATCGGGATTTACGGGAGTTCCGTCAGTGCGGTAGCTTATTTTATTGAGAGTTGTATTATTCGAGAATTTAAGATAGTCTATCTTGATATTTCCTTTGGGGATAATTTCGACTTCGACCTCGCCCTTGTCGAGATAAACGCCATAGACTGTTATAAGGGTAAACTTTCCGTTTTTGCGTGTTTTAAAGCTGTCGAGTTCTTTTCCGTTGAGCAGAACGGTGCAGTTCACGGCTTTTTCTGCGGATATGCTGAAAGAAAAATCATAATGCTGATTAGTGGGAGCTTTGACGGTAAATTTTACGGACTGACTGCCGTCATCTTTGAAATTCGTAAGATAACCTTTACCGCTGTAAGGCTTGTTGCTTTTTGGTTCACTTGTAGGTTCTTCCGAATTTTCATCGGATATTTCCTCATCATTCTGAGCAGGAGTATTTTCAGCTTTTGGGGATTCGAGTTTAAGGACATCACCGAAATCGGTATCTTCCGCCTCATAGATATCAGAGACTTCCCTTACTCTTATTTCGGGGTATGAAACGGGATATTCGGGGTATGATTCGGGAATTTCCTCGCTTGGCTGAGATGTTTCTTCCATAGGAGTTTCCTGAGTTTCGCCTGCATTTACTTCTGTATTTTCGGGATTTTTATTATTTTTATCTGTGCAGGCTGAAAGGCATGAAACACAAATGACGGCAGATGCCATAACAGAGATAAAATTTTTAATATTCATATTTTTCCTTCCTTATTCAATTATTTCAGGGCTTGACGGTATATATCCTGTCTTTTGACGTACTGAACACCGTAACACCGTCCTCAATATGAGAGCCTACTGTTTCGCCGTCACAAAATATGCTTGCGACAGTATTTGTTCTCAGACGGCAGACCTGTCCACAGAGAGATTTTACTGATGCGGAAGAAAGTTTTCCGTCTTTCCATGTCATATCAATTTCAAATCCGCCCTTGGCCTTCAAGCCCTTTATGCTTCCATTTTTCCATTCATCAGGCAGTGCGGGCAGGAGGACTATTTCACCGCAGCAACTTTGGAGAAGTGATTCCGCAACCGCAGCAGTACCACCGAAATTTCCGTCTATCTGGAAAGGCGGGTGGTTATCGAGCATATTGGGATTTGTGGAATGTGAGAGGAGTTTTTTAAGATTTTCATATACCATTCTTCCGTCATAAAGTCTTGCCCACATATTTGTTATCCACGCACAGCTCCAGCCTGTATGACCGCCTCCGTGAATAAGTCTGCGGACAAGGGTAGCTCTTGCGGCATCTGCAAGTTTCGGAGTTTTGTTGGGGGATATCAAATCCGCAGGGTGAAGTGCAAAAAGCTGAGATATATGTCTGTGACCGATTTCAACTTCATCATAATCGACAGCCCATTCCTTTATCTGACCATACTTTCCGACTTCGGGCTGAGGGAGTTTTTTAAGCATGGATTTGAGTTTTTTCACAAGAGTCTTGTCACGTTCAAGTATTTCAGCAGATTTTATAACATCATTGAAAAGAACTGTTATTATCTGGGAATCCATTGAAGGTCCTGCACAGAGACAGCCTTTAATACCGTTTTCCATAAGGTAGGTATTTTCAGGAGATACTGACGGACAGGTTACAAGTTTTCCGTCCTCATTTTCAATCAGAAATTCCGTGAAAAATTCTGCGGCTGAACGGAGTATATGGTATTTGCTTTCGAGAAATTCCTTATCAAGTGTATATTCATAATGTTCAAATATATGGAGTGCAAGCCACGCTCCGCCCATAGGCCATATAGTTGCAGGCATCCACAAATCCTGCGGTGCAGTATCGCCCCATATATCGGTATTGTGATGACAAACGAAACCTTTTTTGATTCCGTACATTTCTCTTGCGGTTATTTTTCCGTTTTCGCATACTCTTTCGAGGAGGTCAAAAAGCGGGAGATGACATTCAGAGAGATTACAGTTTTCGGCACACCAGTAATTCATTTCAGTATTTATATTTATGGTATATCTGCTTCCCCATGCAGGCCACATATGTTCATTCCATATGCCCTGCAAATTCATAGGCTGGGTGGAGGGTCTGCTTGCAGAAATCATGAGATAGCGTCCGAAATTGAAATACAGTTCAATAAGTTTATTGTCATGGATAAGTCTTGCACAGTCCTTGCTGTCCATTTCGTCACCACGCAGTCGGGCAATTCTCTCATCTGTTGTCATAGAATGTATATCAGCCTCGCTGTTATCTTCGAGGTTGAGTTCAACTCTTTCAAAAAGTTCCTTATAGTCACATACATGGCGGTAATATAATTCGTCCCATTCGCACTGCACAGCCATTTCAGCATCTACCTGAGCGGATTCCTCATAATTATCCGTATAGAAGCTCGTGCGTACAGACAATACTATCATTACTTCATCAGCATTTTTCACTGATATTTTATTTCCGAGAGTTCTTATACTTCCTCCCTTGGCGGTCGCACCGATTACAGCTGCAAAAAATATACCGTCCCTGCTTCCTGTACCGCCTGTATACATTATCATATTTTCACCGCACGGGCGGTTATCGTCATAATAATCATCTCTGCCGTCAATTGAACAACTTAAACTTATCATAGCAGGATTTTCGCAGGATATTCTTACAGCCATCACTTCATCAGGGGCTGAAACAAATACCTCTCGCCTGTATCCGATACCGTTCACCTTGAATGAAACGTCCGAAACGGCATTTCCTATATCGAGTGAGCGTGAATATTCTCTTGCTTTTCCGTCAAGTTCCATATGTATATCAAGATTTCCGAGGGGCATATAGTGGCGCATATTCGGGGTAACGCCCTGTAATTTTTCAAAGGCGATTTTTTCGGCTTCGGGGATATTTCCCTCAAGGATAAGCCTGCGGACTTCTTCAAGTCCCTCTTTTGCATCGGGGTTTACACGGTGGCGCAGACCGCCTGACCATACCGAATCCTCATTCAGTTTGATGACCTCATCAGCAGGATTTCCGAAAATCATACCGCCTATTCTGCCGTTGCCCACGGGGAGCGCACTGTCAAAATTTTCAGCGGGACTGTTGTATTTCAATAAAGTTTCAGTAGCCATAAATTTACTCCTACATTCCGAATTTTAATATATATTATATCACGAAAAGCGGATATTTGCAAATTTCCTTTAAATTTTCCGTGCGATTCTTCAAAACTTATAAATTTAATGTGCAGTTTGATTTATAATTTATAGAAAAAAGCGAATTTTTTCAGGAAAACATCTTGACATTACATATTCCCTTTGATATAATAAAAATATACTATATATGGGGGGAATGGTAATGAAATTGAAAAAATTGTTATCAGCAGTTATTGCTTGTTTCCTTATGTTCAGTACACCTCTCTTACCATGCGAAAATCTTCCCATTAAAATTCAGGCAGGTGCGGAAGAAGAATATATGCCTGAGGATTATAATGGTCTGTTTTATTATAAAAAATATTCAGACCATATTGAAATAATCGGAACAGTTGACAAGGAAAGTCTTGCAACACTTGAAATACCTTCTGAAATTGACGGTCTGCCTGTTACGGTTATCGGAAACAGTGTATTTTATGGCTGTACAAATTTAACTTCTGTTACGATACCCGACAGTATAACAAGCATTGAAAAATCCGCCTTTGAAAAGTGTACAAATTTAACTTCTGTAATTATTCCCGAAAGCGTGACAGATATTGAGGCTTACGCATTTGTAGACTGTGCAAGCCTGACTTCTTTAACAATTCCTGAAAATATTACAACTATCGAAAATGCGGTGTTTGCAGGCTGTATAAGCCTTACTTCCGTAACAATTCCGAACAGTGTCACAAAAATCAAAGATGAAGCATTTTATGGCTGTACAAATTTAACTTCTGTGACAATCCCCGAAAGTCTTACATATATCGGAGGAAGGGCATTTTTATGCTGTGAAAAATTAATTTCGATAACGATTCCTGAAAGCGTTACGCATATAGGTGGAGGTGCATTTGGCAATACACCGTGGATTGCTGACAGACGTGAGGAAAATCCGCTTGTCATAGTAAACGGTATGATTATTGACGGTAGTAAATATTCGGAAGATACACTGATTATCCCTGATAATGTCAAATCCGTTGCAGAATATGCATTTTCTGATAATGATAAATTAACCTCTGTGATAATTCCTGAAAGTGTTACATCTGTCGGAAGTAGTGCATTTTATTGCTGTACAAATTTAATTTCAATAACAATTCCTGAAAGCCTTACATATATCGGAGGAGGGGCGTTCGGGTATACACCGTGGATGACTGAAAAACAAAAAGAAAATCCGCTTGTTATAGTAAACAATATACTTATTGACGGTCATGAATGCTGGGATGATGTAGTAATTCCTGATAATGTTACAGCTATCTCAGGAGGAGTATTTTCTTGTAGATATAGGGCTTTAACTTCGGTAACAATCCCCAACAGCGTTACATATATCGGAGAAGGAGTATTTACTTCCTGTAAAAGTTTAACTTCTCTGACAATCCCAGAAAGTGTTACATATATCGGCAGACATCAGTTTACGGACTGTGAAAGCTTGACTTCACTGATAATCAAAAATCCTGAATGTGAATTATCAGAAATGTTTGATGATATCGAATGGAAACAAAGACCTGATTTGCTTACAGTTTACGGATATGAAGGTTCAACGGCACAGGCTTGTGCAGAAAAAAACAAATATGCATTTAAAATTCTTGATGATTCATCGGAAGAAATAATTTACGGTGATGCAAATGATGACAAAAAAATTTCAATATCCGATGCCGTTGCAATTTTGCAGAATCTCGCAAATGCGGAAAAATATCCCCTCTCGGAGCAGGGAAAAATAAATGCAGATGTTGACGGTGAAGCAGGCATTACGGGAAAAGATGCTGCTGCTATCCAGATGTATGATGCAGGTGTCCTGACAGAACTTCCTGTCAGATAAAAAAAGCTGTCCTTACGGACAGCTTTTTTTGTGGGTAAAGGTAATCAAAGGAGTGAACGGTAAAGCGATGCAATTTCCTCAACAGAGGTATCTTTCGGATTTCCGGGGCGGCAGGCATCTGCATAAGCCGATTCCGAAAGGAACTGGATATCTTCTTCCTTGACTATTTCTTTGAGATTTTTCGGTATGCCGACATCTTCAGCGAGTTTTCTGACAGCATCGACAGCGGCTTTGCGGTACTCCTCAACGGACATCTTTTCAGTACCCTCAACACCCATAGCGGCAGCGATATATTTATACTTGTCACCTGTTGCCTCGGCATTGTATTCCATAACAGTCGGGAGAATTATAGCGTTTGCAATACCGTGGGGAGTATCATAGAGCGCACCGAGAGGGTGAGCCATTGAGTGAACGATTCCAAGACCTACATTTGAAAATCCCATTCCTGCGATATACTGACCGAGGGCCATACCTTCTCTGCCTTCGGGAGTATTTTCAACTGCACCTCTGAGAGATTTGGCAATTATTTCGATAGCCTTCAAATGGAACATATCCGTCATTTCCCATGCTGCTTTTGTGGTAAATCCCTCAATGGCATGAGTGAGAGCGTCCATGCCTGTTGCAGCAGTAAGACCTTTCGGCATTGTACTCATCATATCAGGGTCGATAAATGCAACTATCGGGATATCATGGGTATCAACGCAGACCATTTTGCGGTTTTTCTCCTCATCAGTGATAACATAGTTTATAGTAACCTCTGCGGCAGTACCTGCGGTGGTGGGAACGGCAAGTATCGGGACGCAGGGGTTTTTAGTGGGAGCAACGCCCTCAAGGGAGCGTACATCTGCAAAATCGGGGTTAGTGATGATTATTCCGACAGCCTTGGCGGTATCCATTGAAGAACCTCCGCCTACTGCGATTATATAATCCGCACCTGATTTTTTGAAAGCCTCAACACCTGTCTGAACATTTGCAATAGTCGGATTTGGTTTTATTTCGGAATATATTTCATATTCAAGGTTTTCAGCATCAAGTATATCTGTAACTTTCTTTGTAACACCGAATTTGAGCAAGTCGGGGTCTGAGCAGAGGAAAGCTTTTTTGAAACCTCTGTCCTTTACTTCTGTTACGATTTCTTTTACTGCGCCTGAGCCGTGGTATGAAATACCATTCAATACGATTCTCTGAGCCATAGGAAAAAATCCTCCTTTTTGATTTTATATTATTTTGCTTTAAGCGGCAAATCATCAGCAGTATATACTCCTGCATCAACCTGCTGGATAACAGCCGCATCATTACCTGTAACACCGGGGTTTGTATCGACATCTGCATTTATGAGAGCCTGTTCTTCAAGCGGATATTTACTGCCGTTTGCGATATATTGGAGTATTGCAACGGCATCTGAAATGCTGACTTTTTTGTCAAGGTTTGCATCACCATACATTGTATTGTCCTGTGAAGCCTTATTAAGGGGAACGTTGAGAGTTATTGTTTCAGCATAGTCCTTGAATACAATTCCTCCGCTTGCGGCATTGCACTGATATCCGTCAGGGAGAGACTTTATAATGAGCCTGTAAGGTGTTGACTCATCATTAAGGGGAACATCTATATTGAAAGTCTCTGCGGAACTTGTCCATTCTTCTATCAATGTTTCAGGTTCTGTTACCTGTACAATCTGAGCTTCAACGCCCTCAATTTTTTCATTTGTATCAACATCATAAAAAGTTACGGAAAGCGTACAGTTTTCTTTTTCAGGCGGGTCAACGATTACTTCACCGTTTGCGGCAGCAATTTCTTCGGGGTAAACGGTAACTTCACTGCCTATTTCAGCGACAACGCTGCCTGTACCGAAATAACTGTAAAGACCTGCGGCAGCTCCGACAAGACCTACCTGATAATCAAGGGCAACCTCATTTGAAGTTGAGTCCTTTGCATCAAGTTTTCTGAATGTTGTGAAGTCTTCACTTGTAGGACCTCCGCAGAGTGCGCCATACAGGATATGACTTCCCTCAACATTTGCATAGTTACCGTCCCAGCTTCCCCACTGTGACCATGAATCGTCAACATAGAGGTTTGAAGCGGCACGGTGATGCGGAGAGGTTGCAGAAACATCATTATAGCCTACAACAAGGCATACATTTGCATTATTGTCACCGAGAATCATATTCATCTGTTTCTTACACCATTCAGAGAAGTCCGCACCTGACTTATCTTTATGTTTAGTTACAGCCATAGCGCAGGTCTGCATAAGAGTATTATGTCTTGCACTTCCCCATGAATTCATGACATAGAATTTATTCTGATTTGCATTTACAACGCCCTGTATGTAATTTACGGGAGCAGTCCAGTTCCCTGTAATTTCGGCATTGATTATAGCTGCACCGAGCCATACACCGCCATAGTAGTAATCGTTTACCCAGTCATTTGTACCGCTTGTATCCTTGCTGTTTGCATCAAGATAGGGCTGTTCATTTGTTGCAAGGTAGAGCCAGCCAGCCGCCCATGCGATATCGTCCTCAACGCTTTTATCCGAATAAGTCATCTGTTCATAGGTCATTTTACGGTTTTTAGCGGCAAAATCATAGAGAGCCTTAGCATATTTCAAATCTTCCTCATTTTTGAAGTTTATATAATTCTGAGCAAGTGCAGCGGCATACTGTGCGGCAACATCACTTGCACCGTCAGCAGTGGAATAAATTTCATCATTTCCACGTTCGCCCATTAACTCAGGCGCACGCCATTTTCCGTGGTCTTTACCGTCATCGCCCATTTCGTAGATAAACTTTGTAACGTTTCCGTTTCCGTCAAGAGTAGTGCAGTTTCTCATATATCTTGCAAATTCATCTGTAATATCTTTAAGGTGTGCGGTAGTACCTGTTTTGTCAAATTCGTCTTTATATTCGTAGTACATCCAGCCGAGAGTTGAAGCTGTGAAGCCTTCTGTAAGACCGCAGATAATACCGTCGCCTGCGTCATGGAAACCGCCCATATCATTAGAACCCGTATGGCAGTCGTCACGCCATGAGAAGTGTGATTTTTCGCCCGTACCTGCTCCGCAGTAGTTGGCATCATAGAAATAAAGAGAATACTGTAAAAGTTTAGCATAGTTGTCAAGCTGTAAATCAGCGGCACTTGCTGTAAATGCAGAACCTGCAAGGGAAGTTGCTCCCATTACTGCGGACGCTGCAAAAGCTGCGAATTTTCTGATTGATTTACCTTTCATTTTCATAAAAGACCATTCCTCTCATAAAATACTGTTCAGTACATGAAACAGTTAAGATACTATAATTATAGCATAAATTTTGAGCATTTTGTTAATAAATTGTGTACAAATATAAAACAAGGCATTTTTTGGAGATTATCACAAAAAATCACATATCCTATTGTAAGTTATAACTAATTAGCACTCTCACATAACGAGTGCTAATTTTTCGCTTTTCTTTCACATTTCTTTAATATTTCAAACATAATCGGGCAATATAATATAGACAATGAAACGAAAGGAATGATTCCAATGGAAAACATAAATAATCTGAACAGACAAAAATAATATAAACTATTTTTAGGAGGAATGATTTATGTATGGACTTACACCCTTTGGAAGAAACGATTATGACCTTTTCAATATGTTTGATGATTTTGACAGGGATTTCTTCCCGCATCACCCTGTAAACAACTGCCGAACCGATATTAAGGACGAAGGCGATAAATATGTCATGGAATCCGAGCTTCCGGGCTTTGAAAAAGAAGATATCACCCTCGATATCAACGGCTCTTACCTCGTAATCTCTGCCGAGCATAAAACCAATGACGAAAAGAAAGACGAAAAAGGCAAATATATCCGCAGAGAACGCACATTCGGCTCATACAGGAGAAGTTTCGATGTTTCAGGCATAGATACAGACAATATCTCCGCTGAATATAAAAACGGCGTGCTTATTGTTGATATGCCAAAGAAAAAACATGAAGAACCTCAGCCAAAAAGACTTGAAATAAAATAACCTGACTGATAAAGGGACTGCTTCGGCAGTCCCTTTTTTTAGTGTAAAAAAGCACTTGACATAAGGCTTGAAAAGTTATATAATTGAAATGTATAAAATGTTGATTTTTGTAATAATCTGAATTATAAGTTCGCCTTCGGGCAGATCGGAGTATATATTATGGAATATCTCGAAAACAGAGAACTTTCCTGGCTTAAATTCAATGCAAGAGTACTCGAAGAAGCAACCGACACAAATAACCCCTTGCTTGAACGCCTCTCATTTTCAGCTATATATCAAAGTAACCTCGATGAATTTTTTATGGTAAGAGTCGGCTCTATTACCGATGATGCAAAAAATGATAAAAATAAAAAGGACGGAAAATCAGGATTTACACCCTCACAGCAGTTAGATGCAATATTTACCGCTGTAAGGAGACTCCAGCCTTCCGTTGAAGATGCTTATATCAAAACTATTGAGGAGCTTAAACCATACGGATTTGAACACGTTAAATTTGAAAATGCCTCGGCAGATGAACAGAAATTCCTTGAACTGTATTTCAAGCGTGAAATAAAACCCTTCATCTCAGGCATGGTAATCAACGATTCACTCCCCTTTCCGTTCCTCAAAAATAAAGAACTCTATGCCGCTGTACAGCTCGCCTCAAAAAAGAAAGTCTGTGTCGGTATCATTCAGCTCAGACATGAAAACAGCGAGAGAATTATCCCTCTCGATGAAAAAGGAAAAAGATTTATCCTCGAAGAAGAACTGATTCTCCGTTTCGCTCACCTCATGTTCAAAGGATATAAGGTAATCGACAGAACCATTATACGCATAACAAGAAATGCCGATATCATGATTTCAGGCAGAGGTGCGGAGTTCCGTGACAGAATGGAGGAACTCGTTGACAAACGCAAACGACTTGCACCCGTCCGCCTCGAAATTACGGGCGAATTCAGCCGTGAAGCCCTCGACTATATCTGCAAAAAATTAAAACTCAGAAATGTAAGAGTTTTCAGTTCAAGAATACCTCTCGATTTGTCATATGTGTATACATTGCAGGAACTCGATGAAAACCCTGACCTGCATTTCAGACATCTTTCACCGAGAAAATCTTCAATGCTCAGTGAAAGCCGTTCCGTATTCTCTCAGGTAAAAGCCAAAGATATCCTTTTAAGCTATCCCTTTGAGTCAATGACATCATCATTTATAAGACTTTTGCAGGAATCCGCTGTTGACCCGAAAGTCGTATCAATTAAAATAACACTCTACCGCCTCGCAAAAAACAGCAAGGTCATTGATGCTCTCTGTACCGCCGCCGAAAACGGCAAGGAAGTCCTCGTCATGATTGAACTGCGTGCAAGATTCGATGAGGCAAATAATATAGAATGGTCAAAAATTCTCCAGAAATCAGGCGTGAAAGTAATCTACGGTCCGAAAGAATATAAGGCTCACTCAAAACTCCTCCTCATTACAAGAAAAGCTCAGGGCGGAGAATTTGATTACGTCACCCAGATAGGTACGGGAAATTATAACGAGAAAACTTCAAAAATATATACCGACCTCATGCTTATGACTGCCGACAGACAGATTGCCGAAGATGCTCAGGCTGTTTTCAGCGGTCTCGTGAACGGCACATTCGTTGAACATACAAATAAACTCCTCGTTTCTCCCCTCGCTTTAAGACCCCAGATTCTCGAAATGATGGACGAACAGATAAATATTGCAAAGCAGGGCGGGAGCGGATATATCGCCGCAAAAGTAAACTCCCTCAACGATATGGCAATAATCGAAAAACTCGTTGAGGCTTCAAAGGCAGGCGTTAAAATTGAACTCGTCATAAGAGGTATATGCTGCCTCATAGCAGGCGTGGAAGGCTATACGGAAAATATAACAGTCCGCAGTATAGTGGGACGTTTCCTCGAACACAGCCGTATATTTATATTCGGAAATGAAAGAAAAGAACAGAAAATTTATATCGGCTCTGCTGACTATATGAGCAGAAATACTATAAGACGTGTTGAGGTTGCCGCACCTGTTGAAGATGAACGCCTCAAAAAACGTATAAGAGATATGTTCGATATTCTCATGAAGGATAACGTAAAGGCAAGAATTATGCTCAGTGACGGAAATTACGCCCGTGCCGAAAGAAAAGAAAACGAATCTCCCCTCAATGCTCAGGAATTTTTATACGACGAGGCTTACAGACGACTCGAAGAAAAACAGGCTAAACAGGAAAGAATGCGTGAAAGCCGTGAAAAAACTTTCCCTAAGTCTGCAAAAACAAAAAGAAAATCTTCCAAAACTAAAAAATAAACTGTCACCTTCATGACAGAATATAATCAGGAGTATAATGATGATTGGTTATTATAATTATACGGTTATTCTTACATATCTGAGCCTCGCCTCGGCAGTCCTCGGAATGTTTCTCGCCTGCGGATTCTACGGCGATGTTCCGCACCCCGAACTCGGCATAATATGTCTCATGATTTCGGGTCTGTGCGATATGTTTGACGGAAAAATCGCAAGAACCAAAAAGGACAGAACCGAAAATGAAAAAAAATTCGGAATACAGATAGATTCACTCTGCGATGCAATATGTTTCGGCGTGCTTCCCTCAGTTATAGGCTACGCTGTCGGAATGAAAAGCTGGGCTGATGTGCCTGTGCTTATAATGTTCCCGCTGTGTGCAGTCATAAGACTTGCATATTTCAACGTTGCCGAGGAGGAAAGACAGAAAACAACAAGCGATGTCAGAAAAGTCTATGAAGGTCTGCCCGTTACAAGCGTTTCGCTCATTCTGCCTTTTCTTTACAGTTTCCGCAGAGATATAGGATATGAAAATTTCCGAATAGTCTATGAAGTTTTCCTGCTTTTCATAGCAATAGCCTTTATCACAAAGATAAAAGTAAGAAAACCCGGAATGAAAACCATGCTTGCCTTTGTCGGTGTGGGCGTTCTTGAACTTATCTGGCTTATTTATAAAATTAAAACAAAATAAAACCATGCCCGATTTATATCGGGCATTTTTAGTATATAATCACCTTTGAGTGTAATAATAAATCAGAGAATCTTTTTTCAGAAAAATTAAAAATTATCCCGTGTAATTTTTTTGTAATATATTGACAAACTGTTAAAAGTGATGTATAATGAGTATACACGCTGTAAAAAGAGGTGAATATATGACAAACGGAATCAAAGGTCTCCTTAAATTTATAATAATAATGTCACTTATAATGGGCGGTCTTACTGTTATACTCATTGTACTGCAAAACGTCCGTCAGAAAAATAACCAGAAAATAGATATAAATGCTGATACAATGAATCTCATTCAGCTCGAAAAGCCCCACGAAGGCGATCCAATCGCCATTGTAGATACCACCCTCGGAGAATTTCGTTTCGTGCTTTATCCCCAGTATTCCCCGAATGCAGTGAAAAATTTCACCGAACTCGCAGAAAGCGGTTACTACGACAATACCTACGTTTTCAATTCGGAAAGCGGTGCTTATTCTGCCGCAGGCTGCCCTCAGAAAAACGGCGAAATGCCCGAAGGTTACGATAAATCAAGAGAACTCACAGAACGTGAACTGCATCAGGATTTATGGCCGTTCAAAGGCGCAGTCATGAGCCTTAACACAACTGTTGACCGCAGTGTGTGGGAATGGATAACAGGCGGCGGCACTTACTTCAACGGAAGCCGCTTCGCTCTCATAAATACTGTCGAATTTACTGACGAAATGAAAAACGAAATGCTTCAGGATTCCGTCAGCCATAAACTCGCCGAAGCTTTTATAGAACTCGGCGGAATACCTAATTTTTCACAGCAGATGACCGTCATAGGTCAGACATATGAAGGAATAGAGGTGATAGAAAAACTTTCACAGCTCGAAACTCAGGAAAACGGAATTTATAAAATCCCAAAGGACGATATTATGATAAATTCCATTACAATAAGCAAATATACAGATGATAATAATTAATTTACTGCCGTTTACGGTAATTTTAATTAATTATTCTTTTAATTGCCAAAAGCTTTATTTTATTATATACAAAATTTTTCCGCAAGTATTTACAAAATGGAAATAATATAGTATAATGAAGTTTGCCAAAGATGTAAGGCAGCAAAATATAATAATATTTCTCTTTAAGGAGTGAATTTAATAGATGCTTAAAAAGCTGGCAGCCGCTATGATTTGTACTTTTACAGCGGCATCGCTTCTCACAGGCTGCGGTCAGAAAACACAAATAACATCAGGTGACTCAAATTCGGAAAGCTCTGTTTCGGACAGTTCTTCGGAAATATCCAACAGTACCCCCGATGAGGTAAATGTACCTATTGCTAATTTTGACGCTCCCGAAAAAGGCGACACAATTATAGAAATGAATATCCATGACTACGGTACGGTCAAAATAAGACTCTTTCCGCAGTATGCCGAAAAAGGCGTTGAAAATTTCGTGGAACTCGCTAAAAGAGGCTACTATGACGGTCTTACTTTCCACCGTGTCATAAAAGACTTTATGATTCAGGGCGGCGACCCGCTCGGAAACGGCACAGGCGGCGAATCTGCATGGGGTTCAAAGTTTGACGGCGGAGTTGACCCGCACCTCATTCATGCAGCAGGTGCTGTCGCTTATGCAAATTCAGGCTCTACTGCAACTAACGGAAGTCAGTTCTATATAGTAACGGGAAAAGTCTGCACAGATGATGACTTCGCAGGATATGCCTCTCAGGGTCTCGGTTTCTCAGACCCCTCAAAGGAAGTCTATAAAACAGCAGGCGGCGCTCCTTTCCTTGACGGTGGATATACAGTTTTCGGTCAGGTCTTTGACGGTCTGGATATAATATTCAAAATACAGAACGTCGAAACAAACAGCTCCGATAAACCTGTTGAAGACGTTATTATGGATTCTGTAAAAGTCAGCGAGTATAACGGAGAAGAACTTAAATGGTATATCTCCGATTACGACTACGAACCACCTACGGAAGCCCCTGTTGAAAATGTCCCGATAGCTAATTTCACCGCTCCCGAACAGGGCGAAACAGTTGTAAATATGAAAATAAAAGACTATGGCGATGTTAAAATAAAACTTTTCCCCGAATATGCCGAAAAAGGCGTTGAAAATTTCGTGGAACTCGCCAAAAAAGGCTACTATGACGGTCTTACTTTCCACCGTGTTATAAAGGATTTCATGATTCAGGGCGGTGACCCCAAGGGTGACGGCACAGGCGGTGAATCCGTATGGGGCGGAGAGTTCGACGGCGGCACTGATAACCACCTTATCCACGCAGCAGGCGCAATCGCCTACGCTAACAGCGGCTCAACCTCCACTGACGGAAGTCAGTTTTATATAGTAACAGGCGAAACATATACAGAGGATATGTTCGCAGAACTCGAAACATACGGTTACAGATTCTCCGACAATGCCAAGGAAGCATACTACTCCCACGGCGGAGCTGCTTTCCTCGACGGAAGCTATACCGTATTCGGTCAGGTGTATGACGGACTTGATGTTATTTTCAAGGTTCAGGAGGCTGAAACAGATGCAAATGACAAACCCACAAAAGATGTCATCATTGAATCTGTAACTGTTGAGGAATACGACAGCGGTGATGTCCGCTGGAATATATCCGATTATTGATTTGTTTTGTTTGTTCCAAAGTTGGATATTCGGGAGCAGATATATATTTTCCTGAAAAAATAAGGAGAGAATTTATTTGGATAAGTTTATTATTAAAGGCGGTCGCCGTCTTACAGGCGAAGTCGTAATCAGCGGAGCAAAAAATGCCGCAGTAGCCATTCTTCCTGCGGTTATACTTTCTGATGAACCCTGTACAATCGAAAATGTTCCATCTATAAGCGATGTGAATATAAGCATCAGAATATTGAAGGAAATGGGCGCAACTGTTGAGTATCTCGGCAATAACACATATAGAATCGACCCCACTACTATCGACAAGTTCTGCGTTCCCTATGAAACAGCAAGAAAAATGCGTGCTTCATACTATTTTCTCGGTGCGCTCCTCGGAAAATTCAAAAAGGCAAGAGTTTCAATGCCCGGAGGCTGTCCCCTCGGCGACAGACCTATCGACCAGCACCTCAAAGCCTTTACCGCACTCGGTGCTGAATACAACCTCAGTCAGGGTATGGTTGACCTCAAAGCAGACAAACTTGAAGGAAACCAGATATTCTTCGATGTGGTAACAGTCGGCGCAACTATGAACGCAATGCTCGCAGCAGTAAGGGCAGAAGGTCTTACTGTAATCGAAAATGCCGCAAAAGAACCCCATATAGTTGATTTAGCCAATTTTCTCAGCGCAATGGGCGCAAATATCATAGGCGCAGGTACAGATGTAATAAAAATAAAAGGCGTTAAATATCTCCACGGCACAACATATTCAGTTATACCCGACCAGATTGAAGCAGGCACTTTTATGGTAGCCGTTGCCGCTACAAAGGGCGATGTCCTCATAAAGAACGTTATCCCCAAACACCTTGAATCAATTACAAAGAAACTTGAAAAAATAGGCGTGAATATACAGCAGTTCGATGACAGCATAAGAGTATGGGTTGACGGTCCTCTCGTCAAAACCAATGTCAAAACTGCACCGCACCCAGGTTTCCCGACTGATATGCAGTCACAGATTGCAACTCTTTTAACACTCGCCGAAGGTACAAGCATCATTACCGAAAATATCTGGGAACAGCGTTTCAGATACGTTGACGAACTCAGAAGAATGGGCGCAGATATCACCGTCAATGGTAAAGTCGCCCTCATTGAAGGCAAAGGCAAACTCATGGGCGCACCCGTAAAGGCTTGCGACCTCAGAGCAGGCGCAGCCCTCATAATCGCAGGACTCGCTGCAAGCGGCGTGACCGAAATCGAGGATATTTTCCATATCGAAAGAGGTTATGACTGTATGGAAGGCAAACTCCGTGCATTGGGCGCAGATATCGAAAAAGTCAGCGTACCCGATACACAGTCCAAATCCGATAAGGAAAACGGCAGAGAAGCTGTATAAAGCTCATAAAAAATATTCAGCCACAGCGTTGTTATCACATCGCTGTGGCTTTTCTATTGATTATTAATTACAAGAGGTAAAAAATATGATTCTCAGGGATTACAAAAAAGAAGATTCGGCTGTAATCTGTAAATGGCTCACAACCGAAGAAGATTTATACAAATGGTCTGCGGACAGATTCAATAAGTTTCCGCTTCTTGAAAATGACATAGACGAAAATTATGCACCGCAGATTAAAAGCGGACGCTTTATACCGCTTACGGCAACAGACGAAAAAGAAAATATTATAGGGCATTTCATAATAAGATATCCGAGGGAAAATGACAATTCTACCGTAAGATTCGGCTTTGTAATAATTAACCCGTTAATGCGGGGCAGAGGATACGGAAAAGAAATGCTTAAACTCGGAACAGAATATGTCAGGAAAAATTTAACCGCAAAAAGAATTGATTTGGGAGTATTCGCCAATAACAAAGCAGCAATGCAATGCTATGAAAAATTAGGTTTCAGAGAGTATAACAGACGTATGTGCGAAATTCCCATAGGTACATGGGAATGTATTGACATGGAAATTTTTGTGTAAGTAAAAACTAACATTTTTGCCGTTTCCAATGGCTAACAAATATACTATTGACCTGAATAATAGGTTATAATATAAATTAGACAATTGTAAAGGAAGTGGAGGATATAAAATCAGTTCAGATATTTTCGGACGGTGCTTGCAGCGGAAATCCCGGTGCGGGAGGCTATGGAGTAATCCTAAGATACGGCTCTCATGAAAAGGAAATTTCAGGCGGAGCAAAATCTACCACAAATAATCGTATGGAACTTATGGGAGTTATAGAAGGACTTTCCGCCCTCAAAGAACCATGTAACGTCACTGTTACAACCGACAGCAAATATGTCGTTGACAGCATTACAAAAGGCTGGGTCTACCTGTGGAAGAAAAAAAACTGGATAAAGTCAGACGGCAAAAAAGCCCTGAATGTTGATTTATGGGAAAAACTTATCTCGCTCCTCGAAAAACATTATGTACAGTTCGTCTGGGTAAAAGGTCATGCAGGACACCCCGAAAATGAACGCTGTGACACACTCGCTGTACAGCAGAGAGATATATATTCACTAAAACAGGAGGATTAAAAATGGAAAAAAGATTTATATATGCCGATAATGCCGCAACAACCTGCGTATCTCAGAAAGTACTCGATGCTATGCTCCCGTACTTCACTACCGCTTACGGCAACCCGTCAAGTATATATAAACTCGGCAGAGATGCTCAGAGAGATGTCGAAGCCGCAAGAGTTAAAGTCGCAAAGGCTATCGGTGCAGACCCCAATGAAATATTCTTTACAAGCTGCGGCTCTGAATCCGATAACTGGGCTATAAAAGGTACTGCTGAAAGACTTGCAAAAAGAGGCAAGAAACATATCGTTACATCTGTATTTGAACACCATGCTGTTCTTCATACAACTCAGTACCTCGAAAAACAGGGCTTTGAAGTAACATATATTCCCGTTGATGAAAAAGGTCTTATCAATCCCGAAGATGTAAGAAATGCTATAAGAGAAGATACCGCTCTTGTAACTATTATGTATGCAAATAACGAAATAGGTACTATCCAGCCCATTGACGAAATAGCAAAAATCTGTAAGGAGAAAAAAGTTATTTTCCATACTGATGCTGTACAGGCTGTCGGTCATGTCGAAATAAATGTCCATGAACAGGGTATAGATATGCTCTCCCTCTCAGGTCATAAAATACACGCCCAGAAAGGCATTGGCGCACTGTATGTCAGAAAAGGCATAGCCCTCCCCAATCTCATTCACGGAGGCGGTCAGGAAAGAAACAAGAGAGCAGGTACAGAAAATGTTCCCGCAATAGTTGGTCTCGGAGTAGCTGCTGAGGAGGCTGTAAAGAATATTTCCGAAAAGGCTGCAATAATAACTCCCAGAAGAAACAGGCTTATTGACGGAATATTGAAACTTCCATATACAAGACTTAACGGCGACAGGGACAAGAGACTCCCCGGAAATCTCAACATCTCCATTGAAGGAATTGAAGGCGAATCACTTCTTCTTATGCTCGATATGAACGGAATCTGTGCATCATCAGGTTCAGCCTGCACATCAGGTTCGCTTGACCCGTCACACGTTCTTCTTTCGATAGGTCTTAAACATGAAGTGGCACACGGTTCGCTCAGGCTTTCGATAGATGAGAATGTTTCCGATGAAGATGTGGATTATATCCTTGAAGTTATCCCGAAAGTTGTTGAGCGTCTGCGTTCAATGTCTCCCGTATGGGAAAAGATGATGAAAGGCGAAAAGTACGAATAATGGACTTTTTGGATAAATTATTCGGCAAAAAATCGGATTCATCGAAAGATACTGCCCCTGATACAGGTTCTTCATGTTTTGTTGCAGAGGAAATATTTGACCTTAACGGTTTTGTCTCCGCAGATGGAGAAGTCATAGAAGGTTCTTTCGGCACGGGCGACAAGGTATATATAGATAACCTTTCGGGCAAATACAGGGAAGCATATATTGAAGAAATACGCATTGAAAATCAGACAGCTGAAACAGTTTCGGAAAATCAGGAGGCTTTGTTTATTCTCCGTGGCATAAGTATTGATGAGATACAACAGGGCGATATGATAATCAAATAAATCAAGCCTCAAAAGCGCAAATTTGACGATTTTAAATAAAAGGAAGATTTTGCCCTTGACACAAATGAGTGAAAAAATCTTTGATTTTTGAGCGAATGTGTCAAGCCTTAAAAGGCAAAATCTGACGATTTTAAATAAGGAGTAAGATTATGTTATACAGTGAAAAAGTTCTTGACCATTTTTCAAATCCCAGAAATGTAGGCGAAATCGAAAACGCTGACGGCGTGGGAGAAATAGGCAACGCAAAATGCGGAGATATCATGAAAATGTATCTCAAAATAGATAACGGTATCATCACAGATGCAAAGTTTAAAACATTCGGCTGCGGTGCTGCTGTCGCAACATCTTCAATGGCTACTGAATTAATAAAGGGCAAGCCTATTGAGGACGCTCTCAAACTCACAAATGATGCCGTTGTAGAAGCTCTTGACGGACTCCCAGCAGTAAAGATACACTGTTCCGTACTCGCTGAACAGGCTGTAAGGTCTGCCCTTTCGGATTACTACACAAGACAGGGTATAGACCCCCTCCCGATAGTTGGCGAAATAAAAGAACCCGAAGAATAAAAATCAAAAGTCAGATGCTTCATGATGAAGTATCTGACTTTTATAAGATAAGATTATTTTGCGCCCTTACGCATGACAACTGCGCCGACAGTCTTGAACATCAGTTTAAGGTCAAGACCTATACTGCGTTTTCTGATGTACTCGACATCACCTTCAACCCATTTGTCAAATTCCACATCACTGCGTCCTTCTGTCTGACAAATACATGAAAGTCCGCTCTTTACAAGCAGTCTGTCCATTTGCTGGGGAGTATACAGAACTACCTCACGGGGAAGCGGCGGTCGTGGACCTATGATGCTCATCTGTCCGAGAAATACGTTTAAAAGCTGCGGAAGCTCATCAATTGAAGTTTTTCGGAGGAATCCGCCTACTCTTGTAATTCGTGGGTCATTATCGCTTTTGAAAGCAAGTCCGTCCGTCTGGTTATTTTTCTGAACTTCTGCAAAACGTTTTTCAGCGTCCATGCACATGGTACGGAGTTTATACATTCTGAACGGTTTTCCGCCTTTTGTAAGTCGAATCTGTGAAAAAAACGGATTTCCCTTGTCGTCAATGTAAATAATCAGGGCTACTGCACCTATCGGGACAGCAAGCACAGTCATGGCACAGGCAGATGCAACGATATCAAAAATTCTTTTTGTTACTTCATACATTTTACCGCCCGCAGGCTTTACTTTGCTGTATTTGAGAGTTTCTGAAACGCCCTGATAGAGAAGTCTGAGTGCATGGTCATCAAATTCAAGAATAGGGTAATCCGTAACACCGCCTTTTGAAGTTTTTTCAAGAGATATAATCTTGGAATCTTTGCCATGTTTAAGGGATTCAAGCAATTCCCGTGTGACATCATTTTCCGAGAGACGCTTTTTTTTTGATTTCATTTTTGAAGACATGACATTCTCCTTTCTTTCCGTCTGTATTTTTTGCGGTTTAGGACAAATCAAATGGCATTATTGTTATATCAAATTATCAAAAAATCCATAAATCGACTGATAAAATCAATTTCTGCATATAGTTTCCGAATACAAGTATATCACATAATCGCAAAAGTGTCAAGTATTTTAAAAATATAAAAACTATTCACATATAATACTTATTCTATATTTACTGATTTAAGAAAAGCAGAAAAGGAAAAGTTAAAAGATACTGCTCAAAAGCGACAAACAAGCCGTAATATCCCTGTAAAACATCGGGATATTACGGCTTGTTTTCATACAGCGGGCTTATTCGCTGTCATCTGTTTCGTGTACGATACCGCTTAATTCCTCAGCATTTGGTTCTCTGACGAAAGGCACGGCACTTTCGGTGCAGGCACCGTATTTTTCAAAATTAATTTTAGCCTCATTGAGAGAGACTTTATTCGCACCGCCGTTATAGTCGGGGTCATTATTCTGTACGGGGTCATCTTCCCAGAAGCAGACGGGGCATATTTCGTGATTTCCCTCGGATTCCTCCATAGTATAGCAGCCGCAGCACTTGCATTTATGTTTGCCTGTTTTGTGGGATATTAATTTTCTTGAAAGTGTTTCCCATTCCTTATCGGAACATTCTTTCACAAGTTCAACAGCCTCGCTTGTATCCCAGCCCTCATCATTCAGGGCGGACAGATAGCTTAAAACGAGTTCTTTTTCCTCTTTCGGGGAAGAATCCGCAGTTATATTGTATTTTTCGGCAAAGTCCATGAAAAAGTCATACAGATAAGGGTCGGCAGTTTTTCCGTCCGTCCACAGATAAGGGTCGATACCTGTAATAAGTTCGACAAAGCTTTCTGATTTATCGTTGTTTTTCTGAAACTCGTCATAAAGAAAAGAGTATAAAACCAAAAGTAATTGATACTTAGTCATAACGACCACCTTTTTATAATTATCAAAGCTGATTATAACATATATACTCAATTCTGTCAAGACCTTATTTACAAGGATTCAAATTTTTATCACAGAGACAAGTGCCGAAGTATCATTATGCAGGGCAATTACAGTACCTCTGACCTGATAGGCGCAGATAGTTTTATTTTTTTTAATACATTCGACAGCGGTATTTTTTACAAATCCGAGGTCATAAAGGCGACAGCGCATTTTCCCGCTGATATTCACCGAGCTGACGAAACATTTTCCGCCCTCGTCTATACAGTCAAGTGTTGTCATAAAAATCCCTCCACACAGTATACTATGCTGTGCAGGGGGATATTGTTATCAGAGTATATATGTTTTACCGTCTATTTCGTACAGATAGAGAGTTACCTCACGTCCGAGTCCTTCAATCAGCTGATAACTTCCGCCTTCGAGGTTATACATACTGTAACCGCCGATATAGACAATTTTTTTTGAAGTTATTTTACTGAGAATATCGTCTCCTTCAATTTCTTTAAGTATGCTGTCCACATTATCGAAATAGGACTTTGATTCCTCATCTTCTTCTGTGAGTACGCCTGTTATATCAATATAGCTGAATGTAAAGTCTCCGAGCATATCGTGCAGATTATCATAATATGATTGAAGGTAATCCTTAACATTGTCATATCCTGCCTGTTCATATGCATATTTAAGATAAGGCGGATAAAAAGTTTCGTTCATAAGGTCAACATCAATATTATTCAAAGCATACATATAGTCGGTTATTTTATATACTTCGGGGAATTTTTCACCGTCAGCCTTAAAGAATCTGTTGTCAAACTCGACAGCAATTTTAACATTTTCGTCATAGCTTGGTTTAAGTTCTGTGAGAGTAGCACCATACGGGAGATTTTCCTCATCAGCGTTATAGTTATCAGGGAGGTCGCCTGCATCTACTCTGCCGCCTGAAGAACTTTCATTTCCTGAACTGCATGAAGAAAAGCTCATCAGCACAGCGCATGAAAGAATCGCAACAGCTTTTAATATAATCTTTTTCATATTTTCCTCCGTTATCCAAAGGTATAATATTTTCCGTCTTTTTCCGCAAATACTATTTCAAATTCGCTTATAATGAGAGATTCTTCGCCCTTGGTATCAGCCATGACTGAAAAATAAAGGTCGGTAATGCTGTCGGATTCTTCTTTCACCATGGAATAATAGTCTGCATCGAAACTTTCATTGAGAACTTCAAAGAAGCTTGCACAGTTATCCTGTCCTGTGGGAACAGCTCTCAGACGGGTTATGGTAAATTCTCCGCCGCACATATTTTCGAGGTTATCGCACTGGTTGTTAAAAGATTCCTGCAAGCCGTATTCATAGTTATTTCGGAGGTATACTTCCATATGGTCAGCATATCCTGGGAAAAGACATTCCTTGTATGTGTCAAAGTCACGGTTCTGAAAAGCTGTGAAATAAACTTCAAGAGCGTTCATTATTTCGTCTGAAACGCTTCCGTTTTCGTTATAGAGTTTTATTCCGCTCGGACTTACCTTATATGTGCCAAGGTCATATTCATCAGAACCCTCATCAGGTGTTACAAATTCATTTTCATCAACGGGAACAAATTCAGAAGAACTGTCAGAAGATACTTCCGATACGTCAATTTTATCCTGACAGCCTGTAAAGGACAGGCATAAAAGCGAACATATGCAGGCAAGAATTTTTTTCACGATAATATCCCTCCGTTTGTTTTAAATTAATACCTCGGATTTTCGGCAAGCCACTGAGCCATAGCAGAACCTTCGGGGGCTATTACCTGAAGATTTGGCAAATCTTCCAGTCCCCAGCTTTCATATGTCAAATCAGGATTATTTATAACAAGTGTCTGTAAGCCCTCACAGGCGGTGAAAGCCTCCTCCTGAATGAAAGTCACATTGGCAGGTATATTCAGTTCAGTAAGGCTTGTGCAGGCAACAAATGCACCTCTTTCGATACCTGTGACAGCTTCGGGGATATTTATTTCAGCCATTGAGTGACAGTCCATGAACGCTCCCTCACATATAAGGGTAACAGTTTCGGGGAGTCTGACGGAAGTTATGTCATATTTTGCCTCAAATGCATAGTAGCCTATTTCGGTGACGGGTGCGCCTCCGAGTTCATCGGGAACGACTACATCTGTATCTGTGCCGATATATTTTGTAACAGTGGCATTTCCGTCTTTTATTTCATACTCAAAGTTATCGGAGGCAACAATATCACGTTCAACCTCGGTAGGTTTTTCACCGACTGCGAGCCATGCGTCCATATCCTGCGGGTCGAGGTCAGCGGTATCGGGTTTTTCCTCGGCAGGGGTTTCAGAGGAAGAAGACTCAGAAGAAGTTTCGACTGAACCCGTAGTATTTCCGCATGAAAAAGCGGAGAGCATAAAAGCTGACAATATTGCGGTTAAAATAATTTTCTTCATAATAATATCTCCATAATCTGATAATCATGTGATTTTCATATGTTAATAAAATAAAATTTTATGCCTTAGCCCTTGCCTTAGCTCTCTGGGTATTGCTGAGTATTCTCTTTCTTATTCTGAGAGATTCGGGAGTAACTTCGAGAAGTTCGTCATCGGCAAGAAATTCAAGGCAGTCTTCAAGGCTGAGTATTCTTGGCGGTACAAGTCTTAAAGCGTCATCACTTCCGCTTGCACGGGTATTTGTGAGATGTTTTTTCTTGCATACGTTTACAACGAGGTCTTCTGTCTTTGGAGATGCGCCTACTACCATACCTTCATAAACGGGAGTACCAGAAGTTATAAAGAGCTGACCTCTTTCCTGAGCGTTGAAAAGACCATAGGTAACGGCTTCGCCTGTTTCAAAGGATATGAGAGAACCTGTGCTTCTGCGGTCGATATCGCCCTTATAAGGCATATATCCCTCAAACACATGGCTCATGATACCCTCGCCCTTTGTATCGGTGAGAAATTCGCTCTTATATCCGAAAAGACCTCTTGCTGGGACTAAAAATTCTATTCTTGTACGGCTTCCCTGCGGGTGCATATTGACGATTTCGCCTTTACGGGTACCCATTTTTTCCATAACAGAACCAACGCAGTCCTCAGGAACATCAATAACAAGTCTCTCGATAGGTTCAAGCTTGTGACCGTTTTCGTCTTTCTTGAAAAGCACACGGGGAGTTGATACAGCGAGTTCATAACCTTCACGGCGCATATTTTCGATAAGTATTGAAAGATGCATTTCGCCACGTCCTGCAACACGGAATGAATCTGTGCTTTCAGTTTCCTCAACACGGAGCGAAACATCTTTCAGCAGTTCACGGAAAAGTCTCTCACGGAGCTGACGGGAAGTAACATATTTGCCTTCTTTTCCTGCAAAGGGGCTGTCATTTACTGAGAAAGTCATTTCAACAGTAGGTTCGCTTATCTTGACAAAGGGGAGCGGTTCGGGAGTATCTGTGGCGCAGATAGTATCGCCTATTGTTATTCCCTCAATACCTGAAATCCATACAATATCACCCACGCAGGCTTCCTGAACAGGTACACGGTTAAGACCCTGAATCTGCAAAAGTGAAACTATTTTTGAGTTGTAATTTTTCTTAGAGCCTGTATAATCGCAGACAGTAACCTGCTGATTTACTTTTATACTGCCTCTTACGATTCTGCCTATGCCTATACGTCCTACATACTCGTTATAGTCGATAGAGGAAATAAGCATCTGGAGGGGCTGTTCCTCCTCGCCTTTCGGGGGTTCGATATAGTTTATAATTGTATCAAAGAGAGGTTTAAGGTCTGTACCTGCTTCATACTGGCTGAGAGATGCAGTACCGCTTCTGCCTGAACAGAAAAGTATGGGAGATTCAAGCTGTTCATCATTTGCATCGAGGTCAAGGAGGAGTTCAAGGACTTCATCGCCTATTTCGTCAAGACGGGCATCGGGACGGTCAATTTTATTTACGACAACAATAATTTTATGACCCATTTCAAGGGCTTTTGAGAGAACGAAACGTGTCTGCGGCATAGGACCTTCCGCAGCATCAACGAGGAGAAGAACACCGTCAACCATTTCAAGGACACGCTCAACCTCGCCGCCGAAATCGGCGTGTCCGGGGGTGTCGATAATATTTATCTTTATATCATTATACATCACGGAAGTATTTTTTGCAAGTATAGTGATACCTCTTTCACGTTCAATATCATTGGAGTCCATAACTCTTTCAGCGACAGCCTGATTTTCACGGAAAACGCCTCCCTGTTTGAGCATTTCATCGACGAGGGTAGTTTTGCCGTGGTCAACGTGGGCGATAATGGCGATATTTCTCAAATCATTTCTAATCATATTCATCTTCCTCCGAATTAGTTCATATTTATATATTTCTGCACAAAACGGCAGAATATCCGTGCATAACCTCTTTTTTTTCCTACATAAAAAAAGCCGCCGCATTGTACGGACGGATTTTATTCATATGTATGGAATGGGTCGGAAAAATCTTTCTTTCAAAAAATAAACCCCGACTTTAAAGACGAGGTTTAGTGTGGTGGGAGAGGATGGATTCGAACCATCGAAGCTGAAAAGCAACAGATTTACAGTCTGCCCCCTTTGGCCACTCGGGAACTCTCCCTCAACTATTCAAAAAATTTACCGGATATACCGGTAAAATGGAGCTGGTGGACGGACTCGAACCCCCGACCTGCTGATTACAAATCAGCTGCTCTACCAACTGAGCTACACCAGCGT
>ODAI011528143.1_pt1 | contig 92179 bp, 71 predicted proteins | sample 1539321 | NCBI WGS metagenome assembly ODAI01 (sample SAMN02144231, study PRJEB22623) | gut metagenome | biome: sheep rumen | host: Ovis aries | place: New Zealand | reverse complement strand
GGCCCGGGAACGTATTCACCGCGCCATGGCTGATGCGCGATTACTAGCGAATCCAGCTTCATGGAGTCGGGTTGCAGACTCCAATCCGTACTGGGGACGGCTTTCTGGGGGCTGCTCGGCGCCGCCGCTTCGCTTCTCTCTGTACCGGCCATTGTAACACGTGTGTCGCCCCGGACGTGAGGGCCGTGCTGATTTGACGTCATCCCCCCCTTCCTCGCACCTTGCGGTGGCAGCCCCTCCAGAGTGCCCGTCTTCACCCGATGGCAACTGAAGGCAGGGGTTGCGCTCGTTATGGCACTTAAGCCGACACCTCACGGCACGAGCTGACGACAACCATGCAGCACCTCCGCAGCGGCCCCGAAGGGCGTCAACATCTCTGTTTCCTTCCGCTGCAGTTCAAGCCCGGGTAAGGTTCCTCGCGTATCATCGAATTAAACCACATGTTCCTCCGCTTGTGCGGGCCCCCGTCAATTCCTTTGAGTTTCACCGTTGCCGGCGTACTCCCCAGGTGGGATGCTTAACGATTTCTCTTGGCCGCTCACACTATATCGCAAACAGCGGGCATCCATCGTTTACCGTGCGGACTACCAGGGTATCTAATCCTGTTCGATACCCGCACCTTCGAGCTTTAGCGTCAGTAAAGGCCTTGTGGGCTGCCTTCGCAATCGGAGTTCTTCGTGATATCTAAGCATTTCACCGCTACACCACGAATTCCGCCCACATCGAACTCACTCAAGAAAGCCAGTTCGCGACGCAGTTCAGCCGTTGAGCGGCTACATTTCACGTCACGCTTGACCTCCGGCCTGCGCTCCCTTTAAACCCAATAAATCCGGATAACGCCCGGACCTTCCGTATTACCGCGGCTGCTGGCACGGAATTAGCCGGTCCTTATTCATGCGGTACCTGCAAAAGGGGACACGTCCCCTCGTTTATCCCCGCATAAAAGCAGTTTACAACCCGTAGGGCCGTCGTCCTGCACGCTACTTGGCTGGTTCAGACTTCCGTCCATTGACCAATATTCCTCACTGCTGCCTCCCGTAGGAGTTTGGACCGTGTCTCAGTTCCAATGTGGGGGACCTTCCTCTCAGAACCCCTACTGATCGCTGACTTGGTGGGCCGTTACCCCGCCAACTATCTAATCAGAAGCGTGCTCACCCTTAATCCTTACGTTTCATCATAAAAGGATGCCCTCTCATGACACATGGAGCTTTAATCCGGCTTTCGCCGGGCTATTCCCCGATTAAGGACAGATTGCACACCTGTTACGCACCCGTGCGCCGGTCGCCGCCATCTATATTACTACAAACGCGCTGCCCCTCGACTTGCATGTGTTAGGCCTGTCGCTAGCGTTCATCCTGAGCCAGGATCAAACTCTTCGTTGTAAAAAAATTATATCTCAGCTCAGAACAATCGATTCATTGAGTGTACTTGACAGAGAACTTTTGCCTTCCCTATGTTACTTGGACTTATTTCTAATAATAAGCCTCAGTCTCTTGTACTACATCAATCGAACAATCTTTCAAAGATCACTTTTTTATTTCGCTCTCGTTTTTGGGGCGAAAGCGGGTGCAAAATTACTGCTTTTATTCCACTTGAACAAAAATTGGTTTGCGATTTTTTAACAAAGTCCGCAAGTGGCTGATTTTCAGTATTCACTTTTTTGCAATATTTTTACTGCTCCCGCCCTCTCACAAGAACCACCGCTCTCCGGGCGAAAGCGGGTGCAAAAGTACAACAAATTTTTGACATGACAAAATTTTTTTTCATATTTCACAATTTTGCACTTTCTATGTGACAAAATAATGAACATTGAACTACTGCGCGAACATTTATTATATTATGTGTACGTGTGTACGTACGCGCGGGCGAGTGTGATACTCCGGCAAGTAATTGAAAAAAAGCTAAATAGTGATTTAGGCGATGATTCGGCAATTGTTCAGCGATGTATAACGGGGGACTCGGTGAGCATTCGATGAGCATTCGATGAGCATTCGATGAGCACCCGATCAGCACCCGATCAGCACCCGATCAGCACCCGATGAGCACCCGATGCAGACACGGCGCAAGTATTAATCAGAAGTTATCGGAGGGTAGCGGAGATTATTAGAAGTTATCAGAAGGTAGCGGAAAGTATTCGGAGGAGAGATGCAAGAAGCGGAGAGGAGGCGCAGGAAGCAGAGAGGAGCGGGATTTATCAGAGATTATCGGATGGGGCGGGATGAAGAAAAGACAAAAGTGAAGAAAAAACGTAAAAAAATTTGCATATATAAAAATAAAGTGTTAACTTTGCAGGCGAAAATTAAAAAATGTCTGACTAAAATAACACAATAATAACCATTAAAACCATTAAAATTAACGACAGCGACCTCTTACGAGGTATAAGAGAAAGACCAGCAACATTCATAATTAGCTAAAGCGTAATAAGCCGAAAAGCTTAATTCTTCAGAACTTCGACACTTCAAAAAGAATTCGATCGCAAGATCACTATTAATCCAAGTACGGTTTATGCACGCTCACGTTATCAGCGTGAGTTTTCCGTGTATATTTGGATTAATAGGGCAGTCGAAGGCCTTGAAGAATTAGATATCGCAGATAGAAGACGCACGCTCTTTTTATGCGTGTTTATAACCAAGAAATCACTCCACGAAACACAAAGAGAACACAGACAGGAACACCCAAAAAGAAACACCACGAAACACCATTGCTCCTTAAAAAACAACGAGAACCGACCCTACATATAGCTATCCAAGGAGCAATAATCTACAACAAGAATTTTCCAATTTAGCGGCGTAACGGCCGAAACAAGAAAAAAGTAATAACCAATTAGTGGTTATTTGGCGGGATGACATCCCGCGTAATGGACATAGACTGCGATGGCAGCGTGTAACGCCCCGCTGACGCGTGGCGCAGCTGACAAAGTCAAGAACGAAGAGAAAATAGCAATATATAAACATTATTAATCATTTAATTTAATTATTATGGGACTATTTAACAAACAACGCCAGGACGGCGTGAGCTACGATGGTCAAGGAGAAGAACGCGTTGGTTTTATAGACAACGTCTTTTATAACCTTGAGAAAGGCGTATTGCTGAAGCGTCATCCCTACGACAATTTGTCCACCAATGCCAAAGTAACGGTACAGGAAGGTCAAGAGATGGTATTTTGCTCCGAAGGAATGTTCTCGGAGGTATTTGAGCCGGGTCCTCATACCATCAGTACGAATAACGTGCCATTCCTGCAACGTATCATGCAGATACCTTTTGGTGATAAGACAGCCTTTAAGACGACCTTATTCATCCTAAGCACGACTCGTCAGCGTCTTGCCGGCGATCAAGGCGGCTGGGGTGTCGGTTTGACGGTACGGGACTATACTTTTGGTGACGAAGGTGTCACGATAAAGGTAGGGGCTTATGGTTCCTATGAATTCAGGATATGTGACTCGATTGCTTTTATCAACCAATACTCCGGCACGCAACATGAGATATTGTTGAGTGATTTCACGAATGAGTTTACGTCGGTTGTAGCGCAACGGGTTAAGCCGCTTATCAGTCAGTATTTCAGCAAAGAACATATCTCTATCACGGAGGCGAACAACTACCTGAATGATATATCGGACTTTGTAAAAGGTAAGATTAATGAGTACCTGTTGCAGTACGGTGTTGAGTTGACCAATTTTGATGTAGAGGGTCTTAATCCAGACGAAGATGATGAGCAATTCAAGCGTATCATTGCTGCCCAGACGGCAGGTTCGGAGATGGACTTTGAGAGTCGTGCCCGTGCTCGTGCCCGTGCCCGCGAGGGTTACACCTACCAACAGGAGCGTCAATTTGACGTTATGGAAGGTGCAGCGAAGAACGAAGGCAGTGCGGGTCAGATGATGGGTGCCGGAATGGGAATCGGTATGGGATTCGGTATGGGCGGTATGTTCGGTCAACAGATGGGCGGCATCGCGCAACAATCCATGCAAGCACAGCCGGTATATCAGCAACAGCAATATGCCCAACCTACCCCACCGCCGATGCCGGCAGCGGTTCAGATTTATGTATATCTAAATGGTCAGCAAGTCGGTCCATACGATTTGGGCGCATTGCAACAGATGGTTCAGCAAGGCAGTTTGACGCCGCAAACAATGGTCTGGAAAGCGGGTATGCCTCAGTGGGCCGCCGCCAATACGGTTCCGGAGATTGCCGGGTTGTTTGCCCCGACTCCTCCCCCTATGCCTCCAACGCCTCCTACTCCTCCGACGATGGGTTAAGGGAATGAGCCAAGAAGTTTAAGAAAGTATAAACCTTTTAAATCAGATAATTATGTCAATTTTATTTCTATTACTTATTGCAGGCGCAGTATATGTGCTATTTTTCCACAAATTTACATTACAAGACGGTAGTGAAGTGAAGGGCTGGTTAGCCAAGCACAAAGCAGAGCAAGGCGAAGGCGGTGCCGTAGCCGCTCCCCAACGCGCCCCCAAGGGAAGCAAGGGTGTTCGTCTCGTGAACTGCGGCAATAATAAATTAGCCGTAGTGAAGGCCATCGGGGACAACACGACCCTCGGTCTAAAAGCCTCGAAAGACGCGGCGGACAATGCTCCGATACTCTTTATTGCCGGTTTGGCGGATGATGAAGCCGATCGTATCGTATCGGCTATCGAGGCGGTAGGTGGTCAAGCTCGCGTAGAAGGTGCCATCAAGGCAGATCAACGTATTCCTTGGGGTGAAGCCAAAGAGCCGCCTGCAGAGGAAGAATATGTCGATAACGGCGAGGGCGATGCCTCCGGCGAAGATAATGGAATACCGTCTGATGCGATGGGATTGGATATGGATAGTAGCCTTGATGATTTCGAGCGCGTGTTTGATATCGCGAGACATGATTTATTCGGCGCCGGTTGGGACGCGATGGAAGCGTGCTACGGTTGGATGCTCTTAGGCGCAGCCCGAGAGAATGATAGCGAGATTAACCTCAATACTATTTGGGAGCATATCTCCAATATTTATGCCGAGAGTAAAGAGGCCTTGCGCGCCTATTATCGCGAGCAAATCGAACAAGGCGAAATGGGTGAAGAAAGCCTGGATGTCATGCCCGCATGGTTCGCCAATATCTACCTGCTCAATGGTTTCAACCCGTTTATTGTCCACGCCCAGAACTATTTTAGCGATGAAAAATGGGATGCCATCTACAAAGATCTGAACCGCTGGAGTTCCGATATCTATGAGGCGCGTAATTATGTACCGGAAGGACGCAATAAGCAGTTCTATGATGAACCCAATGCCGCTGAGTTCTTAGTACGGCTCTATACCATTTTGATGGGCGAGAGCGATGATAAATTGGCAGCGAACAAAGCGATGTTTACGTCCAAATACAGCTTTGATTTTGAGCTGCCGAAAGTAATGCCGAAGTAAGGAAGGCATTAGGAAAAGATTGATTATTAACCTTAATATTAGATAATTATGGCTTCAAAAAAAATCAATACCCTCACGAATATCGTTATGCCGTGTGTGGTTTATGTTGTAACAATCGCATTAGCGCTACTTCTCAAGCCGGAAGAAGTGACGGCTCTTTATTGGGTGAATATGGGTTACCTTGTTATTCTTGAAACGATTTTCTTCGGGTGGCTGTTATGGGCACGCACAGACAGCAAAGAGGTTACGTCTATGTTGTTGGTGATCATGGGCACCTACGCCGCCTATTATGTGTCAGCAGGGCTTGTATGCATCGTTGTATCGGCTCTTCTCTCGCTCGTTATTACGGTCAGTGTCAAATGGTATGTTGCCGCGCTCATTGTGCTGACGGTACTATGGTTAGTGCCGGCTTCTTTAATTGCCCAAGTGGACAGCAATCATGCTGAGAGGCAGGAACAAGTAGCCGATAAACGCGCAGAACTGCTCCGCCAAAGCGAAGAAAAAAGGAGAGCCAAATTAAACCAAAATCGGTCATTAGACTAATTTGGGTAATATAATAACAAGTAACTTAAATGACTGATTGTTATGGCACAACTAAAAGTACTACACTGTAAGACATGTACCGCTCCGCTACCGGAGGGCGTTTTGAAATGCCCTAAATGCGGTACCGTCAATAAGCTCGCGACTCCGGAAGCTGTTAACCCGCTGAAATTCACTAAAGACATGGCAGCGGAGTACATCCAGTATTTCCAAGAAGCGACCAAGAAGAACCCAAAGGACACCAATTCGCTGTTCGGTATGGGATTGGTATATTTGGGCTTAAAGAATTATGAGTTAGCGCAACGAAACTTTAAAGAGGCGGTTGACCTTTCTCCGTTAGAGCCCGATACGTACTACTATTACGCATTATCGCTTTTTGAGGGCAAGAACCCTGCACATATTGAGCCGGGGAAGGCCAACAAGATTGAAGAGTGGCTGCATACGGCATCCAATTACCAGCCCAAGCGCAAGTACCTGACCTTGTTATTGGTGCTGCGTCAATGCGCATTTGTCGGTCGAGGTCTGCAAGTGAAGGGTGAACAACCCCTTGAGCTTATGGAGTCTATACGTAAGATGATGCCCGAGGCCGATGATGTGGCAGAAATCCGTCAACATGTGCAGATAACCGATGCACAAACTAATAAGTGGCTCGATGAGATTCAAAGCGGTGTCAAGAAAGCCGAATCGAAAGCAGACCGTGAGCGGCGCTATTCGCAACAGACCTACTCCTATGTCGGTCGGATTCCGATTGGCAGGGACAAGGATGACGAAGAGCTGACTTATCCCGATGACCCCGGTCGTTCCATCCAACGTCTGGAGAATGAAGGGGAGCGTGAGATGTTCTTCGACTTTATGTACCAACCGGACGAACCGGTCATTATCGGTCTGCCACACTACCCATGGGGAAAACTGCTTAAGCATCTTATACTGATGCCGTTAGGCGTATTTATCATGCTGATAATCATGGTCAGCACCAATTTTGGTATGATGGAGCGAGAGCTTGATAAAGAAACGCGTACCGTGCAGCAAGAGTATAATGAGCGTTTTGGCAAGCGAAAGTTATCTGCAGCCGAGAAGAAGCAAAAGATTGCTGAGATTAAAGCCAAGCGCGCTGAAGAAGCACGGTTAGATAGTATTTTCAATGCGGATTATTATATCTATGCCCGCACCTACAAAACTGCCGACGATGAGACCAAAAATTATTGGTTCGGAGCCGACTCGACCGACCCCACGGAGACTCCCATACTGCTGACCGGTATTGATAAGTCTTGGAAAGGTTTAGTGGCAATAGGTTTGGTGCTGCTACCGCTGATTATCGGTATTTTACGTATATTGGTGAACTTTGGCAGAGTCAGTTATGAGCGCCATCAGATTTCCGAAGAGAATACAGCTCGGCAGATGGATTACAATGCTGCGATGTTCAATTTCCAAGACCGTCCGTCCATTGCGGATTATGTGCTGTTCTGTCGCAATTACCTGTCCAAAGACAGTAACCTGCTCTCTCACACCGGAGACCCTGTGACCAAGGCCCTCCAAGACAACCGTATCGACGAGTTGGATATGGCCGGCAAAATCCTGTTTGTCAACTATTTTGACGACGAGGATGAGGATGGCAATTACTCCGAAGAACCTCATGATATCTTGAGTCGTGTATACTATGTTGTGGCCATTCCGCAGCGGGATAAGTTGACGCTGCTGCATAACTACTGGGACACGACCTCCAATCAAATCACCTCTTGCGATGCCGAAAACATTTTCTATCGCCAGATAACCGGTGTTCAGAAAAAGGGCAACGAGATTCATATCGAAAAAGTCGGTGGTGAGCGGTCTGTCATTGTTCTTCCGCCGGAAAATCAGCCTTCACTATTCAGTTATCAAAGTGAATTCCATGAGGTCATCAGTTACAGCAACACCCGTACCTCTGACCCGCAAGAGTTCATAGACGCCCTATCGGCCTTAGCCGCAGCGTATAAATAACAATCATATTAACCTCAAAAACATCTATTATGGTAACAATCCTACTTGCCGTACTTGCATGGTGGTTCTTATGGAAAAAGACCTACTATGTACGCATCGACTTGGTGCCCGAGGACCAACGGCAGGTCCTGCAACAAGCGCTGAAAATTGAATTGGAAACAACTCTGCGTAATGCTATCGAGATTACGAATGAGACGCCGTATCTCGTATCGGTAAACAACTATTTTGACGCCCGTTCACTTGTCAAGTTGCTGCAACAACATCAGTCCGTCGCCGCCATCACCTGGCATTGGGTATGGGCTAAACCCGAAGTTGGACCTATTAAATCGTAATCACTATGGCAAAGAAAGAAAAACAAAAGAAAAGCCGCGTGCTCAATAACGACCAAATGCGGCGCGCCGGTTTGGTGGAATTTAATATGGACGATGTCCGCCAAATCCAACAAGAACAAGCTTCTGCCAATGCCAAAGCTTACGAGTATATGGTTGAAGCTATGGCCGTTAGCGCTAACTTCATGGACACCACCATCGATGATGAGGGTGTGCAGTTGGATGATGTCTATCCTACCTCGCTGGACGAGACTCAGCGTATGGATGCCTTGCTCGACCAATCGGAACAGGCCGTAGTGGACCCATCTGACGAAGAGTATAACAAGATGATTACCGCCCTACGCGGCATCGTGGGTTGGTCATTCAAGAAACATTTCAATTTCTCATGGGGAATTATCCTCGGCACACTCATCACGGTATTCGCAGTTATCTATGTAGCCGGCGAAGCCTCCTCAGGAAAGGCGAAAGCCAAAGCCGATATGGTATATATTGACAAATGGGATGCTAAAACCGACACTATCACGCTTGAAGCCGCTATGGATTCGCTGAAAAACGGCGTTAAGGTTGACAGACCTATCTACTATAAGGCACGCAAGTTGCAATATGCCAATGAGCGTATTGAGGCCTATCAGAACGATCTTGCCACCAACCAAGCACACCTTGATACCGCCACCACAAAAGATAATCGCAGCTATTATAAAGAGAAGGTCAAAGCATTTCAAGAAAAACTCAAACGCGAACAGGATAGACAAAAGGAGATAAGCAAATGGTCCCTCAAGGATGCCAAGAAAGATGCCTACAAGGATGCCAAGGCCTTTTATCGAGCTGCTTCCACATGGTCTTTGATTGCATGGATTTTTGCGCTCGTCTTTATCCTATTGATTCCGCTGTATATCTTCGCCAACTATAGTTATGGTTATATGCTGACCAAGTATCGCGAAGAGTCGGAGTTGCTCAATAAGATTAAACAGTTTGGTTATAGCGCATTCTTCGGTCTTTTGGGCGCATCATTAGCGATGAAGTTCTTGCCCGAAACGATTGTAACGACCTATTATAGTAATGGCAGCACCAGTACGCATCGTGAGTCCAATCCGGCAGATATGTTCATCGCCATGATGAAGATAGCCTTGATTATAGCCGCATTCGTCGTATTGGCGGTTGTATCTACCGGTATCATGATTTACAGCACTATTGTAGGTCTCAAACGTAATCATGACTGGAAGGCCATTTACGAGCAAGCCAAGGAAACCGGTAAAGACGCTGCTAATCTCGCAGGCAAAGCTCTCGACAAAGGAGCGGAACTGGTTGATAAAGCCCAGAAGGCTCAAAAGGAGAAGAAAGAAAAACCGGAAAAGAAAGCACCACAAGAACAAAAAGATAAACATGAATTAAAGGATTAACCCGATAAAGAAACTTTTATTATTCACCACTTTACTGTTGACTATGACGGTCGGCAAAACTAAAGGCACGTTCGACCTCTGCTCAGAACAAACCGGCGGCAAGATAGAAGCCGGTAAGAGTTACACGCTGAGTATTATGCGCATCCTGCTGCGCTAAACGCTCAATACACTAACTCGTATTGAGATTATCAGGAGTTCAAGATGCTTCTTGGACTCCTGTGGTTTTATATTTCTTAGAGTGTCAGGGAGCATATTATGGACGTTACCATAATCGGGAAACAGATTTCCTATTATTCCTCAATCGGTCATTAGACTATTTAGAGTTAACAAAGTGTAAAATTTGGTTAAAAACACACTTTTTTTTTGCTTTTACCAATATAATATAGTATCTTTGCAACCGATAAGTGATATGTATATGCCACCTATAACAGAGCGCAATCGGTCAATTGATATTTTACGTAATATCGCAATTACTTTAGTGGTATTAGGACATATGTTTCCTATTCCGGGAATAATGTGGCTTCAACATTATTTCCCCATCTATAGTTATCACATGGCTCTATTCCTTTTTGTAAGCGGATATTTATTCAAGGATATGGAATGGCAAGATTATGGTGCATTCGTGTGGCGAAAAACTTATACTCTTGCTATCCCTCTTATCGCATGGAATGTTGTATATGCCGGAATTGTTAGTCTAATTAATCTGCGTCATCCAACAAATTATTTTCCGGCTACTGAGTCTATTTGGAATATTCATAATCTATTCGTAGAACCATTCATAGGTGGACACCAATATATCCTTAATTTATCCACATGGTTTGTCGGTATGCTATATTTGGCATTACTTACCTACGGATTATTCCATTTAATCAGTAAAAAAATACCAGAGTGGTTATTGCTGCTCATCTTCGCCATAATGGCGTTTACGGCTATTTATAGCGCTACACTGCCGACAAATATAAGAATTTTATTAGTACCACAACGTATCGCATACGCACTCTTTTTCATTCAATTTGGCCGCGGTTTTAGAATCTATATAGAACATATGATAACAGCCAAAAACATAGGGTGGATATTATTAATTATCCTAATAGCTCGCTTTGGCATAATGATAGGGGGAGATCATGCATATGTATTGGTATGGATGAGATTTGACGGAGATATGCTTCGTCCTCTACTATTAGGTATGTTAGGTTGTCTATTTTGGATGTTATTAAGTATACAAATTGCTCATCTTATTAAACCTAACAAATTAGAAATACTAATGGGCACATCCACATGGTCTATTATGACACATCATTTATTAGTACGTTTCATGATATGTTGGATTGTAGTCCATTTTTCAAACGATCTTTCATTACGAGAGAAATTTGTGACTGATTTATGGTTTTTCCCGCCGGGGGTTAGCATATATATCATGGCTATAGTCCTTGAAATAGGACTTCCTATATTATGGCAATTTATCTTTGATAAATTCAAAAAGAGAATACAACCTACTTACATTTGTAATAAACTATAATTTTTAACGGCTACCATAGCAGCCAAATCGGCAGTAACTGTGACGGCTCTAAAAAAACCGGCTTGCGAAATACACAAGCCGGTTTTTAATATGTTCAGCCTATTCTACCGCAGGTATTCTTCGGCTAACGCCGCCGCAGCGTCCATAGCCTCTTCCTCCGTCAGACCTCGAAGGAGTTGTTTCAAGTCAGGGATGACCAACTCCATACCGGCTTCAATCTCACGCGGGTTAGCAATAACATTTTGGTTCGCCTGGTAGATGAATACCCAATACTCAGGTACGCCATAATGACGACGTGCAATCTGCGCCAAGCGTGAGCCGGAGATAACGGTCTCTATCGTTTTACCATTCTCTACCCTCACTTGCGGTTTAGGCTCTTCAAGTCCGAGAATCTCATCAGGCAGGTCATAGAACGGAATCAGTTCGACGCGCCTATCGTGCGCGAGTTGGTGTTTAGCATTATAGCGGAATGGTTCATTAGCACCTTTAGAGTGCACAACGAGTTGTTTTTCATCCACCCCGAGGTTGATAAGTTGGTGCTGAACCGCTATCGCACGGCGTAATGCCAGGCGCTTATTGTAAGCAGGTGTACCCAAACGGCATGCGTGTCCGTTGATTTCAAGTTTCACTTCGGGATGATGAATGAGTACTGCAGCTACACGCTCTAATATATCCGCCGGTTGCAAGATAGGCACGGTATCGTCTATATTGAAGAAGATAACCGCTTGCTGCAGATGTTCATCAATGGTCTGCGCAGCGTCCGTAGCCGGTTCACGAATAATAATGGTATCATGAACGGGTTGCGGCTTATAACCGGCAAGCTCTATGAGGTCAATATCGCACTCGCGCGCCAAACGGAGGATTTCCTGTTTATTCTCTTCGCAATGTTTCGCCCACCAATCTTCGGTATCAACAATGGGAACAATCGTATCAGCAGGTGTTTCCACGAGTTCCTCGCGGGCCTGGCGTTTCTTACGCTCCCCTTCGCGTTTAGCATTGATCTGAATACCTAACTTGATACCCGCTGACCATGGGTGCAGCGACTGCACCGCAGCGGAGTTAATGACGGGTGTGAAGTTATTGGCATAGATAGGCAGTTGCTCATATTTGCCAGTCGGCATGCAGTCGCGGAAACCCGATGCGGGACGAGTCATAGGCTTCGTCACATCATTGAAATAGTAGTTAACAAAAGCACTGAGCGATATATCCACTCTGCGGTGAACCGAAAAGAGCGCACCCACTTCGGCATAGCCGGCGTAATTGATATCGGACATCTTATTCGCCGCAATACTTCCCGAATAGGTCGGCACCGTTCCATTCTCCAATACGGATGGTACATCGCCATGCATCACCAAATCGTAAGTCGGGTAATACACTTGGTTAACGAGTGTGCCTACTCGGTTAGAGGAATAAGAGTTATAGAGTGGCAGAGCAAACTTAGCGCCGATGGTGGCGATAAATCCCACTTTCTTTCCGGCTCCCATATATCTAAATTTTAGGGCTGCGGGGATTTCCAAGAACGCCATTTCCTGCTTTTCGGCAAAATTCTGCATCCGTATTGTTTGGTGATATTGGTCACCATAGGGGTCGGTAAAATCGCCTTCCCAAGGGGTGTTGAATGTGCCATAGGAGGTGTACGTACTGAAATGTACGCCGGTACCTATACCCATAAAGGGTACAAAGAAATAGGCGATACCGATATTGGCATTTCCGGCGGGGAAGCCTATTTGGTTCGTGCAATAGGGGTCTGCGGATTTGGTTCCCCAAGGTTGATAGGCAATCTGGGAGAGCCCTACTCCACCGGCGAACTCAAAGTTCCATCCGCGGGCACTGCTCAGCGGATTCGCCATAGTTACAGCCTCGGCTTGCTCCTGAGCCACAGCGGACACCTCATCTGTTTGTGCGAACAAAACGCTATAAGTCATCGCGAGGATGAGTACAAGAGATAGTTTTTTCATTGCAGTATCCTCCCGTAAATATCGTATTTAACTCCGTTTAATTCAATGACGACTTGGGCGTCTTGCAGGTACATCTGCGCCTGTTCACGCGGTGGTGTCGGTGTTCCCGATGAGCCGACAGGCAAATAGATATCGCAAGACTGATAGGTCACCTCAACGCCATTTTCAATAGTTGTGAGGTCGGCATAATAGGTTCCCCTCAGTGTAGCACCGTTCTCATGGTAGTACTGTCCGGTCTCGCCTTCGAGGCGTACACCATCCTTGTACCACTGGTAGCGGACAAAGGTCAGACTCTCTGCAGTGTTCGGTTCATTATCTACAAAGAGCACCTTGTCGTACTTCGAGTGAATATATCCGCCTAAGTTGAACTCAAGGTTCATCTTGTGCATCATGCTGAAGCAGGACTCTTCGCCCGCGTGGTCTTGGCGGTTTCCGACTTGTACGAACATATAGTTTGTGCCCATACCGATACGGTTAACATTGGTGAGGACAATCTTACCGGTTTCGCCCGCACCGACCGGCTCCATCGTGCCCGCCACATAGTTCTTATTATCGAAATAGCGCGTCAAACTCGGCGATAATTCAATATAGAAGGAATCGGGGCTACCGCTCACTACCTCGTAATAAATGGTTATCGTTCCCGCATCTTGGCAGAGTTTAGCGACAGTATCCACCATAATCTCTGGTGCTTCAAGGCTATCAACCGTGATGGTCATGGTCGGATAACAATTCGGGTCTGCCAATATATTGGAGAAGGTATAAGGAATACCGCATTCCTCTTTGGTAAACAGGTGGTAATACGGTCCTGCGGTCGGGTCTGGATAATAGACCCTATAAGGGAATAAGGTCGAACAGATGGTCAGGGTCGAGTCCTTGTGGTCATTGGCGCGATAGTACTGATACATCACACCGGTAGAAGCGACCCATGAACTACCGCAAGCTGCGTCTCGCACCATTCTGTAGTAGCGATACGTCTTTCCTGTCTCGATATCCGTAGCGGGGAAGGTCACGTTGAGCGATGCCGTAGTGGCTATCTCAACAGGGTTGGAGCCATCCTCTTCTGCCCTATACCAGGCATACTCCAGTGTCCCGTCGCCGGCGGCATCGGCGGTAGAGCCAATGGAAACGGTAATAGACTGCGTCGTTCCACCCATCACGCAGTACTGCGGCAGCGTGCCGGTCTCTATACTACCGGTACTGAAACCGGCAGAGACGGTTATCGTTTGGGAATAGTCGCTATTCTGCCACGTGCTCAAACGATAGTCATCTGTCACTTGGCGGATAATCGTATAAGTTTGTCCGTTAACCATATGGATATCCGCAATGGGCAAATAGGCTTCCGTGGCACCGGAAAGTACCGCACCATTCACCAGCCAACGGTATTGATAAACGCCTGAGCCCCCACTCGGAGCAGTAGCATAAAGGGTGTCATTATCACCGTCCGTATTGATACATAAGGTCTCTAACTCTGATTGCCGTATCAAATCACCGGCATCAATGGGATCACGCAGTAAAATATAGTAATAGCCCCAATCTAACGGATGCCCAGCATTGTCGGTTTGACACTTTTCATCATACGCCACGCGAGTAAACCTATATTTTCCTGCCTCGGAAAGGGTATAACTAAGGTCTTTAAAATGCTGCTCCCATAAAGTATCAACACGATTGGTCAGCAAGTCATATTTCAACCATACGTAGCCAATGTCACCGATTCCTCCTGAGGCATCTACAACGCTCGACACATTGATAGCGACTGATTCGGCATAAACCGTATCTTCCTTAATTCCTATATCGCCGCCATCAAACTGCTCGGAAACTTCGAAATAGTAATGCCCGTTGCTTTGCCAATCTGTGTGACATCCCTCGTCGCGGCTCTCAAGCCGCAGGATATAGGCACCGGCAACTGTCGTTTCATAATACGCGGTGTCATACCATGTCTCCAACTGAGTCCACGAACCTTCCGAGAGAGTCTTTAGGCGAACGGTGTCATTAGTAGCCAAATCAATGGAATCAACTACAAATCGGTATTGGTATGGGGCATAAACCCAACCTCCGCGAGCCGGAGACATCGTGAAAATCTCCTGCATAACAAAATAACTCGGATTGCACCACTTCGAGTCGTCCTCAATAAGGGTCATCCGTGCAGGCGTGAAGTCCTCTAATCGGCGGGGGCGGAAATACATCACTTTTTCCTCATCGCCGATTGCGGCAGCCAAAAGTACATGGCCGCCATCGCAGCTGCGGCGAATCGTGCAGGTAGTGCCTGAGATGGTCATATCGGCGGTTCCCTCTTTAAGAGACCATGTTTCCCCTTCCGAAACGCATAGTTCAAAAGAAGTCAGGAAATCATTCGCATGCTCCGCCGCGGTCCCTGTACCTCCCATCAAAGCAGGGCTCGCCGAAACAATAGCTGCGTCCGTGGTCTCAAAACCGCTCAGCATCGGATAACGGTCGGTAGAAGTGACCCAGTGGTTATCACCACTAAAGATACCGAACATCTGCGCAGTCTCATCAATAGGCTGAATATCTGTCAAAACAGGCGTAGTACCAATCATCACCGCAGGCTGATAATAGAGATGTCGGTCATAGTAGCAGTTCTGATACTGTCCGCCCTCATCGTGACCGGTTATAGCACCGCCATTAAGGGCATAACCCGTATTATAGCTATTGCTAATCGTACCGCTATTGACACCTGCCAAACCGCCGATGGTATCTACCGCCTGGAGAAGCAAACCGGCGTTATAGCAGTAGTTAATCGTACCGTTATTAACACCGACCAAGCCACCGATTTGCGTGCCCGCAATGGCTATTTCCGCCATAGACCAACTGTACTGAATGGTACCGTTATTGACACCCGCAAGGGCACCCACTTGACGTTTACCATTCGCCAAAATCTTACCGCCGGCTATACCAACTCGGCTAACGACTCCCGTAGGGGCTATCATTCCCATGAGTCCGACAGCACTATTGCCTTGTACGATACGCAGACCTTTAATAAGGTGGTTCTGGCCATCCAATGTTCCGGCAAACGGCTTCGCAGCGGTACCTAAAGGTTTCCATGCGCGCCCTGACAGGTCTATATTGGCATGAAGTCGAATGACGCAATTAGGGTAACCGTTCATGGCATCGTTGTTGGCAGCGAGCCATGCCAACTCGCTTGCCGTTGATACATCATAGACTTGCGCGGAGAAAGAGGGTTCAGTGGTGCTACCGTCCCAAACAGAATAAGTCGCCGGAGTAGCACTAACCCAAACACTCAGTAGCACAAGGCTAAGAGAGAGTAATAGTTTCTTCATAAATATTATAAATATGTTGTTAAAAAAGGTATTTAGCGTAGGTCGTAGCCGTAATGGCGTAGTCGTGCACTATTGGAGCGCCAGTCCTTGTCGACTTTGACAAAGAGCTGTAAAAAAACGGGTTTATCAAAGAACGTCTCCATATCGGCTCGGGCGAGTGAGCCGACGCGTTTGAGCGCCGAACCGGCTTTGCCGATGATAATTCCCTTCTGGCTCTCACGCTCGCAATATATCACTGCCTCGATACGGATTAAGCCCTTGGGGTGTTGCTCGGAAGGTTCTTCATCATGGAATCCTTCTACCTCTACCTCAACACTATACGGAATCTCTTTGTCATAGAGGAGCAAAATCTTTTCGCGGATAATCTCGTTCACAAAGAACCGTTCGGGTTTATCGGTGAGTTGGTCGGTATCGAAGAAGGGATGTCCCTCCGGCAGGGCGTTCTTAATCGCCGAAAGCAGTTCATCAAGTCCGAAACGCTCCTTAGCAGAAATAGGGTGAATAGCAGCCTCCGGGAGCAGTTTATGCCAGTAGGCAACGAGCGAGTCAAGCGTCTCTTGTGTCGTCAAGTCGATTTTATTGAGGATGACAATGACCTTATTGCCGGCTGCAGCCATATGCTGGACTTTAGTCAAGAAATCGGCGTTTTTATCGGGATTGTCTTGAACATCTGTGACATAAAGAAGAAGGTCTGCATCAACGAGTGCCGAGCGCGAAAACTCCAGCATCTGCTCCTGCAGTTTGTAATTGGGCTTCAATACCCCGGGGGTGTCAGAGAACACAATCTGGAAGTCTTCTCCGTTAACAATGCCCATGATACGATGCCGAGTAGTCTGCGCCTTGGACGTGATGATGGACAGTCGCTCACCGACCAAAGCATTCATAAGGGTGGATTTACCGACATTAGGGTTTCCCACTATATTGACAAAGCCTGCTTTCATGCTATTTCGAGAATTACTTTACCACACTGCCCCGCACACATCACATCAAAGCCTTTTTGGAACTCCTCAAAGGGGAAATGGTGTGTTATAACGGGACTGAGATCCAATCCGCCGAGGAGCATTTGCTCCATCTGATACCAGGTCTCCCACATCCGTCTGCCCGTCACGCCTTTGATAGTCAGGGCATTGAAGATAACATCCGACCAGTTGACCTGCGTGTTATGCGGCAGAATGCCCAATTGGGCGATATTAGACCCTTTGTACATATGTGCGACCATTTCGTTGAAGGCGGAGGGCGCACCGGACATTTCCAGTCCGACATCAAAGCCCTGAATACCTAATTCACGCATCGCGCCGTCAATCGTTTCGCCGGCGGCTTCATTAACGGTAATAGTAGCACCCATCTTCTTGGCAATCTCCAATCGCAAGGGATTAAGGTCGGTGACGACTATATGTTTAGCTCCGGCAAAGCGACAAACTCCCGCCGCCATAGTACCGATAAGACCGGCACCGGTAATGAGCACATCTTCACCCAAGAGCGGAAAACTAAGTGCCGTATGGGTTGCATTACCGAACGGGTCCATAATGGCGGCAAAATCATCGGGTATTTCCGAACGAAGGTGTACAATATTAGACTCGGGAATAGCCACATATTCAGCGAAAGCACCGTCCTTACCAAAGATACCGACCGATTTGGAATTGATACAGACATGCCCCATCCCGCGACGGCAGTTGCGGCAATGTCCGCAGACGATATGACCCTCGGCGGTGACACGCTCACCGATTGCGACTGAAGTCACACCGGCGCCTATCTCCACCACCTCACCGACAAACTCATGCCCCATGGTGTAAGGTGGGACGCAGTGCGTTTGAGACCATTCGTCCCACTTATACATGTGCAAATCAGTGCCGCAAATGGCAGCTTTCTTCACTTTGATGAGGACATCATTGACCCTCACCTCGGGCATAGGCACATCTTCTAACCAAATACCCGGTGCAGCATAGCGTTTAACAAGAGCCTTCATAGTATTTACGATTTTGTCATTTACTTTTTTTCGGGCGCCCCGGCAACCCGGTAACCATTTAATGGCTAAATCCCCTAACAATCACAACGAGGGCTCCGGCAATAAGGACATAGTTAGCAAAGTCCTTCGTTGCTTCGAAAAAAGTCATCGCCGCTCCCGCTGCGAGCACAAAAAACCCGATAATAAGCAAAATTTTCGATTTTCCGTTCATATCGCCTGCAAAAATACAAAAAAAATCCGAAACATTCAAAAAAAACTTAGTTTTTGTCGAAAAATTGAAAAAAAATTTGCATGTTCCAAAAAAATGTAGTACTTTTGCACGCTTTTTTGCGGAATAGGCCAGAATAAGTACTGCGTAGCCGCGTATGAGTCTCTGACAGCAGCGCACATAATCGTAGTCGCCTCACCGCCCTAACCATTAAACAACTGTAGTATAATGTACGCAATTGTAGAAATGCAAGGACAGCAATTTAAGGTTGAAGCCGGTAAGAAGCTGTTCATCCACCGCATGGAGACTGAAAAAGGAGCCACAGTGGAATTTGACAAAGTCCTGTTCGTTGAAAACGAAGGCAAATTTAAGGTAGGAGCACCCACCGTAAAAGGTGCTAAAGTAATCTGCGAAGTGCTTGACAACGAATGTCGTGCTGAGAAGATCTTGGTCTTCCACAAAAAGCGTCGCAAAGGGTATAAGAAACTGAATGGTCATCGCCAAGACTTGACTAACGTAATCGTAAAAGAGATCGTTCTCTAAAAAAGAAAGGAATCAATTATGGCACATAAGAAAGGTGTCGGTAGTTCTAAGAACGGCCGTGAATCAGAAAGCAAACGATTAGGCGTCAAAATTTTTGGTGGAGAAATTGCCAAAGCCGGTAACATCATCGTACGTCAACGCGGTACTGTACATAACCCGGGTCAAAATATCGGCATGGGTAGCGACCATACACTCTATGCCCTCAAGACCGGTGTTGTACGCTTCACACGCAAGCGCAATGACAAATCCTATGTTTCGATTGAACCCATAGCGGAAGCTTAAACAAAAGACCCTATGTTAACACTCAAACAAATCTACGACGATAAACAAGGCGTTATCGCAGGATTAGAGAAGAAACATTTCAATAACGCTCACGACACTATCGAGAGCGTTATTGCTATAGATGGTGAGCGCAAAGCTGCACAGCAGCGCAAAGATGCCGCTTCGGCACAACTCAACCAACTCAGTAAATCAATCGGTGCCTTGATGGCGAAAGGACAACGCGATGAGGCTGAACAAGTTAAAGCGCAGACCGCTAAACTCAAAGAGGACATCAAGACTTTTGAAGCCGAGATGGCAGCAGCCGAGGAGCGTCTGACCTCCCTACTGCTCACTATCCCCAATGTTCCCTATGCGCTCGTACCGGAAGGCGCTTCGGCGGAAGATAACTTAGCCGTTAAAGTCGGAGGATGGGCTTTTGGCGAAGGCTTGAAGGCATTAGACCAGCCCGCCGAAAAGGCGTTCAGCCAAGACGGTGCGGCTATCGCACTCAAGGATTGGCCCGAAGAGGAAAATCCCCAACCCGCGTTTGCCAAGTTACCACACTGGGAACTCGCCAAAAAGTACAACCTCATTGATTTTGACCTTGGTGTGAAGATTAGCGGAGCAGGTTTCCCCGTTTATATCGGACAAGGAGCACGCCTGCAACGCGCGCTCATCAACTTCTTCCTCGCCGAGGCAGGCAAAGCCGGTTATACCGAGATTATGCCGCCTACTGTAGTTAACCAAGCTTCCGGTTACGGAACAGGGCAACTCCCCGATAAAGAGGGGCAGATGTACCACTGCGAAGTGGATGACCTCTACCTCATTCCGACGGCGGAAGTGCCCGTGACTAATCTCTACCGGGATGAAATCATAGACGAGAAAGACCTGCCGATTAAGAACTGTGCCTATACGGAGTGTTTCCGTCGCGAAGCCGGTTCATATGGTAAGGATGTGCGCGGCTTAAACCGCCTCCATGAGTTCTCCAAAATAGAGATTGTCCGCATCGACACGCCGGCGCACTCGGATGCTTCGCATAAAGAGATGTTAGCCCATGTAGAGTCACTCCTGCAGAAGTTAGAGCTGCCCTACCGTATCTTGCGACTCTCCGGAGGCGATATGTCCTTCACTGCGGCTATTTGCTACGATTTCGAGGTTTACTCAGAAGCGCAACACCGCTGGCTTGAGGTATCTTCAACATCGAATTTCGATACCTACCAAGCTAATAGGCTCCACTGCCGCTACCGCGCTGAGGAAGATAGAAAAGTCTATCTCGCTCACACACTCAATGGTTCGGCTTTGGCACTGCCGCGTATTGTAGCCGCGCTGTTGGAGAATAACCAATCCGAGGAAGGCATCCATATTCCCGCTGCACTCCAACCCTATTTCGGGGCTGACATGATTCGCTAATATGGAACTGAATGGGGGAATAATACTGCTACTCGTCCTCCTGCCGCTCATGGCGGTAGGAGGCGTGTTTATCGCCCTCAAATACATGGAGTTGCAACGACTCCGTGAGGAACGCGAATGGGAAGTTAAGAAAACTACCCGTAAGGAGATTACCACCGTGCGGTTACGCGCCTATGAGCGGCTCGCACTCATGCTGGAGCGCACTACACCGGAGTCTATGATTATGCGCCTGACGGCTGACTCCAACCCTGCACTGCTCAAACCTAAAGAGTTGGAAACACTATTACTGACCATGCTCCGTGCAGAGTTTGAGCACAATATGAGTCAGCAGATTTATACCTCCGAAGAACTGTGGGATCACATCATCTTTGCGCGGGACGAAATGGCGGCATTCATTCACACCATCGCCGAACACTTGCCCGAGGACGCTTCTGGTACGGATTACGCAACGACACTCATGAAGGCGTATTCCCAGAATGGCACCACACCCCACCAACGCGTCATGGAAGAACTCAAAGCAGAGATTAGACACATCGTCTAACCCCCACCCCCCAAAAAAAGCCAGCCTACCTACCTACCTACCTACCTACCTACCTACCTACCTACCTACCTACCTACCTACCTACCTACCCACCTACCTACCTACCTACCTACCTACCTACCTACCTACCTACCTACTTACCTACTTACCTACCTACCCACCTCAACCTAAGCCAAACCAAAAATACCCTTTTCCTGTCCTAACTGCAACGGGACCACAACGGGACCACTGTTATAGATATAGTATAGATACGGTGCTGATTCAGCATCAATTTTTATATTACAGCAATCCGCAGGCACCCCGACCGCGGATGTCCGCTGATAGTATGACAATAATCATTTTTATTGCAAAAGGTAAAAATATTTGCATATTCGGATTTATTGTTGTATCTTTGCAAGCAAATAGGCTGATACCATGCAATCAAACGCAATTCAATGCATGCCGTAAAACTTTCGCCGCCGCTGAAGCCGACCGTGAAGAGATGTTGGAACGATGCGCGAGACGTTCTGCGCCTCCATGTTGGCGAAGGGACACAAGAATAGTTATGTCGTTGCTGACGGCATTGACATGGGATTTGAAAACAAAATCCCATTATGGATGTTCGCCCTTCTATACTAATCACTATAACAAATACTTTTAAAATTAAAAGCGGTAATCCACAAGAAAATACAAAAATGCATAAAAATGGCACTTATATTTGCGAGTGTCATTTTTTTTGTGTAATTTTGCAGCGCAAAATGAAAGTTTTGCAGTATTTTGCTCACGCCGAGGGTATATGTCTTTCGGGTGGGTGACATACAGGACATATTGAAAAAAGGCGTCTTACGCGCTTTGTTTTGGCGAATAGGAATCTGGTAAATTCAAAATAACCCAAAACATTGCAGCACTAAGATGCCCATTGGTATGTAAAGAATGTACGCGCACAGTGCGCACATTGGTACATACGGCGTGGGCTACGGTGTTGCTGTTTGGGTTAAAAGGCAATACCAGAGCCTCTATTCGCGGAACAGCAAGATTGCAGTCCCGCTTTTTGTTTGTGTGTATATACCCTATAGATAATCTCGGTTTAGTACCGATTCGATTCTCTCTCGCTCTCGGTCGGCTTGTGCTCCCCGCACGCCTTCCCTGTTCAAAGACAAAAGTCAATTGTCTTTTCCATATCTCGCCAGTCTGATTTGGACAACATAGATGTAGAAACAACAAAAATATTAACTTAAAATCAAAAACTTTATGGAAGTAACACGTATTTTTCATCCTGTAGGACAAGGAGGGTTTTACACGGAATCGTTTGACAACCAGCACATGGTGGTTTACGATTGTGGTGGAAGTGACAATGTTAAGAAAAGCATTGACCACTTATTTGATAGAGAATCATCTCCACAGATTGAAGCCATATTCATATCCCACCTGCACGATGATCACATTAATGGATTACAGTATCTGTTGGGTAAGACTTCTGCTAAAAGGTTATTTCTGCCATGTTTCTCACAGGAAATTGTGTTTGAAACGCTATTTTACAATTCTCTTCAAAATCCGAATCGCAGTAGTATCAATAGTTTTGTTGTGTCGCTTATCGACTCTGTTCAGTCGGGAAGGAATATTATAGGAGATACGCGTATCACTACAATCTCTGATGAAAGCAGCGAAAGAGAATATCCTTCCTATGCTTTGAATGGAAATATTCCCCCTATTATTCCATCTGGAACCCATCTAACCGAAGATAAGTTTTGGGTTTATATACCATACAATCCAAAATCTCCAAAAATCAAATTCAGCAAAGTTGATATAAAGTATAGAAGTACACTTGAACAGATATATAACGAGACATCAGCAGAAAAACAAGCAAAGGACATAGCTGAATTCGTAAAAAATCACTCTGTTAAAACATGCAAAGAAATATACAAAGCATTATTTGGCGGGATTCACAATTCTCAATCTATGCCTGTATTTTCCGGTATACTCCCTCCAAATAATATGCAATTGGGACATCCCTTAACGCCTTTCTGTCATTTTGATATAGACATAGATTGTCATCATCACGATTTTCTTGGTCATTGCATTATAGATTGGCATCACTGCACCCCTCACGCTTACTTCTCACTGAAAAAGATAATCTGCAATTTCCTGTATACAGGAGATTACAATGCTCAGAAAGAAGCAAACACAAAAGCAATTATCAAATTCTATAAAGAGCATCAAGCATGGGATACAATTTGCGGTATTCAAATACCCCATCATGGTTCAAAGCACAATTATCACCCAGCATTATACGAGGGGTGTTATTATGCCGTTGCATCAGCAGGTGTTACAAACAAATACCGTCATCCTCATGTAGATACATTGAATAAGATTTATCAACAAAAATGTTACCCATTTGTAGTGACAGAAAATTCACCGATAAGATTTGAACAATATATTCATTATTAAAATATTAACTATTATGACAAAAAAACTTTTTACCCTATTGCTCGCTGTAGCAGCAAGCGTAGGAACCATGTTCGCCCAAGTTTGGCCAATTATTATGGATGAAACAACATTTGCAACTTGTAACTCACATTCAGCTGTTGTTGCTGATTTTCGTTATAACGACATAGATCGTTTCCTATATATTTGGAATGATACTTATGATTCTTTGGTAGCAGCTGGGCCAAATTTTATGGGAAATACCGATGGATATTTGTCTTTGAGAGTTACAAATCAGGCATGGGCGGGAGCTGGTTTTTGTCTGACCGACAATGGCAATAGTTGGCAGGCAGCAGAGCAACTACGTGTAGCGATTGTTGCTAATCCTGACAATTATTATCTTCACATGGCAATCAAGTCAACCGATAATTATAGTCATTGTTTTTATCTTTTCGGCACAGAAGCAACAAAATTTGTATTGGGAAACCATAGCGTGTATGATGGTCCTGTTTATAGTGATTTTACTCGGGACGGAGCATGGCATGAATATTATATCCCAATGTCAACATATGCTTCTGCTTTAGCATCTGTTAGATATAGTGCAGGAACGAATATGTTTGTAATGCTAAGTGAAGGAGTACAGGGAGCAAGGCTGGATTTGGACGCAGTGTATATTTGTGACAGAGAATTTATGGAAAACTACCTAGATTCCCAATATTCGATTACTACAGAATCTTCTAATCCTGAATGGGGCGCAACCGCCGGTGACACCACGGTAACATATATGAGTGAAGTGGAAATTTCTGCAATTCCGAATTATGGCTATCATTTCGTGCGCTGGAATGATTACAACACTTCTAATCCCCGCACAGTTTCTGTGACCGAAGACAAGACCTTTATCGCCACTTTTGCGAAGAATGTATATTCCATTACCAAGAATGCGGAACATGGCTCTATTTCCGGCAACAGTTCGGCGGAATATTTAGATTTCGTGACATTAACCGTCACTCCTGACTACGGCTATCATTTCACCCAATGGTCGGACGGTCTAAAAGACAATCCGCGTATCGCGCAGATAACCCAAGACACCACCTTCACCGCAGAGTTTGCGTACGACCGCGTGGGAACGTGTGGAAAAGACTTGGCACTCACATGGTCATACGACCATAGTACAAAAGTATTAACTATAGGAAATGCCGGTTCGTTTACGGAGAATATGCAGTATGGTGCAGAAGCGCCGAACGAAATGGAAGAACTCGTAATCGGCAACTCCGTCACCGCCATCGGTGCAAACGCTTTTGCGGGTATCAGCACGCTGAAGAAAGTGACCATCGGCGAGTCCGTTAAGACCATCGGAGAACAAGCGTTCTTTAACTGCGTGAACCTCGAAACAATCTTCAACTACCGCCCGACGCCGACTAATACCTATAGCAACGCCTTTGACGGAGTGGATAAGTTTGAGTGCGTGCTCTATGTGCTGCCGAGTTCGATTGATATGTATAAGAATGCTGCCGTTTGGAGGGATTTCTACTACACCTATGCCATCGGTGCTGAAGAAACTACTGTGACCACAAATGATGTAACAGTTGAGCCGCAGGATAATGCCGCTACGCTCACATGGCCGACAAGCAACAATGCGGCTTCTTATACCATCCAGATAACTAAAGATGGTGTACTGTTCTGCACGCTTGTCTTCAATGCCAACGGTCAGTTGACAGGCATTGCTTTTGCGCCTTCTCGCGACGGACAGGCACATGCTCCACAAGCTATCATGACCGCAAATGGCTTGCAGTTCACGGTTACGGGTCTGAACAGCGGTACTCAATACGGCTATAACGTAACCGCTAAAGATGCCAATGACCAAACCGTTGCTACCTATTCCGGAGAGTTCACCACAACCGGAGGAAGTGTGCCCACAGACATAGACGAAGTACAAAGTGACCAAGTACCATGTACCAAGGTGCTCCATAACGGTCAGATCTTCATCCTCCGCGGGGAGAAGGAATATACCCTCACCGGGCAGGAAGTGAAATAGCCTTCGTTTCTTATCAGGGATATTATCCCGTTTATATCCGCTTGGTGCTCAACCCGCCAAGCGGTTTTTCTTTGTCCATCTTTTTCACCACTTGTATCTTTTTCTTTATAGCTTGTATCTTTTTCTCAAAAAAACCAAGCTTCCGTTCGCGGTACTTTAGTGCCGCGTTTCTTATTCCTTTCCCTGGCATTCCATGCCGGTTCTATAAAAATTTGCACTGAGAAATGTGAGATTTCTCAGAATTCTCACAATTCTTATGTCATTTTTTTGCTTTGCACTTTCTGCACTTTCTCGTTCCAAAGTGCAAATAGTGCAATGTCATTTTTTAATATGAAAATAAAGTATTATCTTTGCCGCGCAAAATCGGAAAGTGCCCCAATGTCGAACAAAGACGGGCGAAACTTTTAAATTTGATAGCATATGGAAACAGTACAAGATCCTAACAAATTTGAAAAAATGGTAACATCTCTTTATGCACAAATTAATGCAATCGGTCTGCAAGCAAAAGACGAGTGTTACGAAATCTTGAGTAAGAATCCGAAAGGGAACTGCATCTTGATTAATCCGGATAGTGAAGATCTAATTCTAAACCAGGAAAACTATGCTATTTGGGCGATTGCTGTATTTGATGGAACAATACACGTAAAAGCCTATTCGGAATACAATATTCCGGCTCCTGATGACAAATTCCAACCTGCTTATTACAAAAATGCATCAGGACGCGATGTGTGCCCATTCTATGAAGAAACTTTTGTGTATATCTATCAATCCGTCCTCAAAAATTTAGACAAAGCTATGCCCCTTGAAGAGGCGGAGCAATATTATCCCAAATGGTCGGATGAAGATGATAAATGGCAAATGGTCAAAAAATAATTTCCCCTCCCAAAAGATAAAATGTGATCTTTGAAATTGTTTCCAAATTTCTATGCGATAGCCAAGATCTCCAAGAAATGAAGAATCTGCTCGCTTTTGCGAGGCTCAAAGAGCAGATGCTCAAAGTCCCGCTGCTTGGTTTTGAGGTCCGTATGAGCGACAATTTCCTGGAGTTGCGTACGTAATTGCTCCTCGTTTCCTATACCGTGGCGCTGCTTTAAGAATTCGTAGTCCGGCTTTGTGCGTTGCCACAAGAATAGGACATCGTAAAAATCACGACCTTTCTGGCGAGTCAACAGAGCCGACAGTTTCATGGACAGGAGAATACTAATCGGTGGAACGGAAACAGGGAAATAGAAACCTAAGCGGCTGATGGTTGCCATTTCACGCGGGTAACTGATACCTTGATCTTGTGCCTCTATCTTCATTAAAAAACGTTCTTCCCGATGCCCCGTTAGTTGGAGCGAGAAGAGCAGTTCCGGGAAATAGACATTTCGACGAAAAGCAGTTAGTTTGGCGTTTTCTTTATCGCGTGCTTCGACCGTCAAGCCTTGCAGCTTCAGATAGCGCATTAAACCGTCTGTCATTTGGACGAAGTCTTCTTGACTGAGGTTTTTGCAATCAAAGTCCAAATCCTCAGAGAATCGGTCAATACCCTGTATCAGCCGCAAGTTCGTGCCGCCGATAAAAGCCAACTTGTCCGACCACGCCGACTGCGAAATCCATTCCATTGCCAGACACTCAATGTATTCCTTGAGCAAATGCTTCTGAAAGTTGGCATTATTGGCAATCTGCGGCGGATAGAAACCGCGTATGTACATTAAATCAATCATAATCCGTAAGTTTTGAGCATAAGTTGTACCCGCTTGGTGATTATCGGACTTCCAATGCGAGTAGTATATTCGAGAAGCCGTTCCTTATCTAACTCGTTGTGCATGAAATCTTCGTCCAGACGCAACTCACGCATCTCTTCTTCCGTTGAATACTGCGGATAGAGGTAAAGCAGGTCGATAAGCGCTTTCTCCGATGTCGCTAACATGAAGGTCTTTCCGTCGGGTAGTTGCTTGGGTTCATAGCCCCAAAAGAGAGAAGGCTTGATCGTTTGGTAGCTATAAGACGCAAAGACGTTCTCAAACCGAGCTGTTTTGCGCGTAGTAATACTCGTAATGGCTACCACCGCTTCCGGAATTATTCCGTAGAATGACAAAGCGGTATGCAGACTGATATACGATGGGGTATAGATTTTCGAAGCAATATATCGTGCGTAATCCGGCTTGTTCACACAATCCGCAAAGGCATACCACCCCTGCCGCAAAGGAACAATATAGCCCGCCTGTTGCCAACGAAGATAATTCCCTCGCGGAAAGTCCGGGTATATTGCCTTCACTTGTGCTATAGAAAAACAAGCCAAATGATGCCACTGATTATAGAACGAATTATAGGTCATAAACTGCAAATCATTTCTGTAATGCACTAAAATTAGTGCGTTATGGAAACAAATCCGCTGCAAAATTACAAAAATAAAATGAATTGTGCAAATATTTTTCATTAAAAGTGCAAAATAAACACCTTTATGGGCTAATTAGGGCTAACTGCAAAAAAGATTAACTTCTATTTTTTTATATGAAAATAAAGTATTATCTTTGCCGCGCAAAATCGGAAAGTGCCCCAATGTCGAACAAAGACGGGCGAAACTTTAAAAATAATTATACGATGACACCGAGAATTTTAAATGATTCCATTATTGGAGTTTTATCCAAAATCCCTTCTAATGATCTTATCTTGCCTGCTCTGCAGCGATCTAATTCTCCAAGCAGAGGTTCACAATCATTGTGAATCGTGCATGCCGGAAGTATAGTCAAAGCTATGATAAGTGAAAGGTAAGAAAATGAAAGCAAGAGATTGTCAGTCTTCATGGAAATAGATATAATATGGTATATGGAGTTGTTGCACCTCATGGAGGTAGCGTTCAAAGAGTTGTTCGCGGAGAGTTTGGTCACCATTTTCCCGTGTAGGATCTTCGACCCATGGGATGTCGGGATAACAGAGGATATAGTAGTCCATCGGATATCGCTGCAAAGCCTCTAAGACAATAGCCGGACAGGCACCATACTTCACTTCAAACCACACCTTAGTCACTACCAATTCGGTATCATAAAATACGGCTGGTGTAACACCGATATTAGCAACGCTTACGCTGTTAACACTGTTGCTAAGCTCGGATATTTGGTGTTGCGCAATGGCAAGAACATCGTCGTAGGTATAATTAGTTCCCAATCCATTTTGCTCTAAATAAGTTCTCCCATACTCAGGAATATAGCTACCATGGAACTGCTCAGCAAGCGAGCGTGCTAAAGTCGATTTGCCGGACGATTCGGGACCTATAACGGCGATACGGCTACTCATCGGGTCAACATGATTTTGATATTAAGTCCTACATTATCCGCTGAAACGGGATAAGAAGTAGAGATAAAGGGCGTCGTGGATTGGTGGTCGTAGAAGAACTGCAAGTTAATCTTCTGCGACAAGACATAATCAGCCGAGAGTTTAAGAGACCAGACCTTATTACCCGAAGATATTTGAGTGATACCCTCATCCACCTTACGGAGCAAGGAAGTGATGTTCTTATAGGAAATATCCAGATTGAGTTTCAAGTCATTAGATACACGTTTTTGGCGACCGTCTTTATTCTTAGAGGTGAAGGAAAGATTCTTGACCGTATAGCCGCCACCAAGTACGAACTCATCGGAGTGCGCCTCTGTTAGTTGGACTGAGGTGACATTGAGGGCAAGGTTGCGTTGTTTACGGTACTCGGCTTTCAGCGACAAACTATTCTTCATCGTCAGGTTAAGACCAATCAGCGGCGAGAATGCCTCGGACAAGGTAACATTGGCGATATCATATGCTCCGGAGGGAACAGGATTATCACTGCTCACATCCCTGACAAAACCGAGCGTACGGTCACCGCCCTGCGCACCGACCCAAGTGGAGTAACTGCCATAGGAGCCTATAGCATATTTACAAGTATAAGCATGAGTCAGCGTCACCGAGCGGAAATGGTCTCTCATCCATGGAAGTTTACCCAAACCATCGTATGAGACAGACCAGTTAGGCAAGATAGACAAGATACCCATGATAGGATTGAAACCTATTGTATTAACATCCCTACCGGCATAAGCTGCGAAGAATGCCGGGATGATTACATCCGCAGAGGTTCTACTTACTTTTCCTTTTGCCGGGTCGTAAATGGTGTTTGCCAACGAATTACCCGCCATAAAACCGGTAGAGGGATAAAGTATATGTTCATACCGCTGCTGCACCCTACCCTGCATTACGTCAATATTGCGGACAAACTCTTCGAAAGGCACTGAGGTGAAACCATCAGCCTGCGTACCGATACCGGCAAACATCGTTCCAATAGCTACTTGGGTAATATTGAAGGAGCCGGTGGTATGTTCCTGCAACTCATTATAGGAATAGATAATGGATGTCGAAGAAGCCTCGTACCGTTTGCCGTTAAGTTGGATCTTCAATCCCGGCAACGGCTCAAGCGTCAATTTGATATCAAAGTCAGAGGTATGCGCTCTAACAGCCGGTTGTACGACCGCAGTATCGCCACTGAGCCAACCACGCGATTTGGCACGGGAGACAAAGTCCGCAGGAATAAATCCAAAGGCAAAGTCCAGTCCGGGAGCCATGTAATTATTGTAGTTCTGCTGTCCAAAGAATACCGGTTCCGGATTAAATCCGGGTACGGAGATAGAGTTCGTTTCACGATAGGTCACTTGTACCTTTCGTATCATCGTCCCCAAATAAGCGGACATATCTCGTGCCACTTCTCCTGCTGAGCGCTCGTTGGGGTTACGGGTTTGAATAGCTACAGTCAAAGCCGCGCAATCCGTCTTGGGGGTAACGATAATCTTGGTTGCCCCATCGGTCTTGAAAGTCGCAGGCACTTTATGACCGGTAGCATCAGTGAATACGACGGTCAAATTCTCCGAGCTGAGTCTATGAGTAATGGTAATAGCCTCACCTTTCTTAGCCGCAACTGTCTCAGAGTACTCCTTGGGTTTGAAACGGCGGTTATTGGCGCGGGAGGTATAGAAACGCGTCATATCTTTCCAATACTTCGATTTGCCATAAAGGGTCTCCAAATTGATACTGCCGTCAACCTGCCAAGTCTGCAAGGAGGAAATAGTGTTACCTAAATTACGGTTGGAGGAAGAAGATGAAGCCGCTGTTCTATTCCAATTATAGTTCGCAGAATATGACCCTGTTGCCGATAGTGCTTCAACATAGGGGATGCGATTGAACGGCACATTCCAATTGGCGGTAAAGACTTGCTGGAAGGTATAGGGTTTACCCCAAGTCCCCAAACTTCTACGTACAGTATCACGCCATGCCTCATAGAGTTCATTGGCAAAAACATGGTCGGCTATCTCCGATTTGATAATCTCCGAAGAGTAGAATCCTTCATAGACTGAAGCGTTATGCGCAGTCTGTATGGAGAACTTCATATTCTTAGTAAGATCGTACTTGAAATCGAAATGTCTATCCCAAGTAAAGTCTTTACTAAACGTGAGATCCATATTATGCGAATCACCTGTAAGATCCCTCATCTTCATATGGTTGAAGGTACGGTGCATATTGGTATTAAACGCCCAAGACTGCGGCAAGTAGTAGAAATTCATCTCGGATAGCAATTTGACTTTTTGCACCGATTTGACTTTCTTGAACGGCTCCCACGGTTTGGGGTTAAAGGAATATTGGTAGTTAAAAGAGCCACGGTGGTCGGTAGTGATATCCTTTTCTATCTCCGGAGAGCGGTTCTCCTGCTTATTATACGATGCCGATATAGAGAAATTGGCAGGGTCGTAGAACATATCCCGTTTCTTGCTCTTGATATTGACTTTCATATTGGAGACAGAGAAAGAAGTCGATGTCTGCACAGTGTTTGCCATCTTCTTTACGCTATCTTTCTCTGCTTGCGTTGTGAAGGATGAGAGTGTTTCCTCCAATTTGACATCGGAGTCTAAGGGGTCGTATTGGGGACTCACGACATTGGTTGAATAGCTGACATAGGCAGGGATTTGCAGTTTGGCTTTCTCAGGGAAGAGACGTCCCACCTCCATAGCGGCGGAGAGTTGCAGTTGATATTGGTTATCCTTATTGCGTCCAAGCACATTGGACTCAATGGAGCCGTACCCCGCGGTCTCTAACCGACCGGAAGCATTGAACTGCGCTATATCGGAAATACCCAGTGCGATATTTGCCATCGCGGCAACACCGCCTTGTTCGTTAAACTGCGAGAGACGCAACTCATTCACCCAGACCTCACCACCGGTAGTATGTGTGCCGCTATTGCGCACACCAATCATGATGATAGAGACATCCTCAATAGTTGGATTACCGAGGACGGTAATTTTATTACTCGGCTTGCCGTTTTCATCATCATAGACGACATAGGGAAGAGTGTTGCTCACACCGGTAGTACCGGCACGTTTGGCCTTATTACGAGCGACTTTCGCCCTTGATAGCGTTTCAAACGGCACATCAATCATATTCTCTCGTGGCCATACCTTTAGACGGTCGTTCTCATTATCATTGCTATAAACACCGGGAGCGGTCAAAACAAGGGGTATCTCATATTCATAATAGTTATACTTCGCATCTGTACCTAAACGGATAAAGACGCTCAAGTCCCCGTCATTCAAGTCCCGCGTATCGGGCTGCATAGCCTCAGCATGAACGAACATCTGTAACTTCTTATAGTTACGGAAATCGTAGGAAGTCTTCTTATAAATGGCCTTGGCATCGCCCGGGTATAGGTTATCTACCTTAAGCACAACGGCTTTTTCATTTTGTGCAATGAGTTGAGCTTGTCCGGGGTCAGTCTGACGACTCACGCCGGGAGGTAGAACATAGTTGACGGGGGTTTTAGCACCATTTTCCTCAATACTTACATTCTGCACGTCAAAGGAAGCGGAGGTTGGTGCCGCTTGCATGCCGTTTTTATAGAGTTCCTTACTATATTGCCGCCAATCGCCCCTGACGAGGTTAAGTTCTGCAAAACGCAAGTGGGTCTCCTTCTCAGCACCCGTCATATAAACACGCATGAAACGGATGGACTTGAAGTTACGGATTGAGCCGACCGCCTCCACAGTAGAACTATCTCCATGAAGCGGAATCTTAAACTGATACCATGTAACCCGCTCTGTTTGCCCATTACGCAGGGTGACATCCGTCTCTTTCACATCGGTGATATGTTGCAGGCCTAATCGCATATCGGCAGGCCTCAAACTGACATGGTAACTAAAGTACTTCTCATACTCATTAAGGGTATTATCCTTATTGATATCCTCTATATCAGGGTCTAATGTACTTGCCGTGCCATAAGTCTCAGTCTGCGTCTGCGTATCGGGGCTATTACCCTCCGTACCATTATAATGCTTATAGCGCTCAAGAACAGGTGTCTCAGCGCGGTCAAAGTCAGACCCGCGGTAGTAGTGGAAATCATCACCGGCAGGGTCATTAAGCGGGCTAAATGGATCATTCTGCCAACGTTGCAACACATCAGCATTAACCTTACCGTTGAGTAACGCATCGCGATAAGCCTTATAGACGCCGAAAGTTTTCTCTGTCTCACTATTGAGACCATTAAGACCCACATCCTGTTTAACTCTTGCTCCCGTCTCATTGCTAAAAGCGATGGTCGTACTGGTTGTCTTAGGCACAATACCCCAAATGGTTGTATCTGTAGTGTTAGACTCTGTAGTTACCGGCAGACCATGCTCGAAACTCTTCTTTCCATCCTTCAAGATATCTTCGCTGATATCGCCCAAGTTAAAGTACAAGTCCGCTTCGTAAGCACCATTATTCTGCGGGTTGGTCAAGCGCGGATCCATGAGCCAGAACTCAATATACTCAATATTCGCCTGCTCGAAATCTGTGTTATCCAATTTGCGCATCATACCTCCCCACCTCTGTGCAGGATTGGTGAGCTTACCGGTAGCGTCCAACTCGTCTATGGAAACATTATAAGGACCTCTTTCCTCTGGGTAATAACTGAGGTTTAGAACCGTCATACGGGAGTCTTCATTGGCTAACTGTTGCTTGTTGGGGAATAGCTCATTCTGATAAACGATACGCGTACGGTGATCCGACATAGCGTCAGGATTATTCCGAATATGCTGGGGGGTATTGCTCTGCGGATACCCAAAGATGGGGTCTACCAAATACCATGCGAGCATTGCCCTATTCTTACCATAAGCAATATCATTGGTCGCAGAGGCTTCGGAAAAGGCCCTTGGGGTACTGGCTAAGTGCCAATAGTTGGGATAATGCACATCAATATTGGTTTGCGTCGCCTCAAAGTCGTCAATATAGGCCGTTCCTTCCGCGCCCACATCGCCGGTGTGTCCGGGAATCATGTGCGCAAATTCTGCGCCAACCTGTAAGGTACTCGGTGCTTCGGCGTGCATCCATGGTACTTTATCAATAGCATTAGAAAGCCATTGGAACTCTGTTTTCCAGTTAAGGTTCAAACCCCATATCGTATTAGCGAGAGGTTCCTCACCGCTATTAACCTTGGTGGTAAGCGGGCGTTCGCGTAGGTGCATAATCGTACCGCCTATCATAAAGTCCTTATTAAACTGATACTCCAAATGGGCACCCAAGAGGCTCTTACGCTTCAGCGAGAAAGTAGATTGATTCTCCAGCGAGACATTGACTGATGTACCGGACTCAAGGATACTTTGATTCAAAATCGTCACAGTACCCATCATATAATCGACCGTATAATCAACATTCTCTACCAATGTCGCACCTCCTGCGGTCACTTTCACCGATCCGCGTGGCACATTCATGGCGTTGAGTCGAATTTCATTCCCTGCAGAACCTTTGTATTTACCGGTTAATCGGAACTTATTCTTCTCACTGAACTCCTGTGCTACTACAAGCGTTGAGTCATACAATTCCTGGTAGATATAATCATTATAAATCCAATCTTTGTCGGCACCTATCTGATCACGCAGATACGACCCGAAAGGCTCTAAGACGGGGAATATAATCCGTCCGTTGGACGCCGTGACAGTATAGCCGTCAACCCAGTCGAACTTACCATCCGGATAGGGGTTATTCTTGCTATCCAGGCGGTCCAAACCCAAAACACGCAAGAGTTGTTTGCCTTTGCAGTCTCCCGCAGGCAAGTACTGCACTTGTGTGCCGACAGAGTCATTGCGGTACTGGACATAAAGTTCAAACTTATCTCCACTCATGGTCGAAGCACCAATCCAGTAGATGTTCTTCATCATCAAATCCCAAGTACCATATCGTTCTCCGCCAAGGCGACGAAGATAATTCTCCCCACCATTGTCCACAGGTGCCATGGTTGTGGATTTCAGCAGCTTAAGTACTAAGCAGTTTGGAGCTTCCGTCATTTCAGTCTGATCTGTAGAGAATTCACCGACTTGATAGACCTGACCACCATAGGTATATTCGTAGGCGACAGCAAGCACCTCATCTTCGCGCAAAGATTGTTTTAGGCTGATATAACCTAAGGCAGCATTGAGTGTATATTCGGAGCTATTGAGACGACGCGCTGACTCAATCTTGTCATACGCTTCCCCACCCTCCATCGCAGGATACATAGCACTCATCTCAGAACTGATGTTCTGGATATTTCTGACAGACTTAACTGCATCATAGAGGTTATTACCCTTGTTATGCGGAGCTAAAACGCCGTCTGAAGAAGGTGTCCAATATTGGGTATTAAGAATATGTTTCCGCTCCGGCTCACCTAAGTCTACATAGGCCACGATATTACGTGCTTCGTCGTAGGTCCCTTTGCGATTGGTCACCCAGACCTCAATCTTATTGATGGTCACGCCACTGGCAACATAAGGCAAACTCTTCATCGCCTCATCATAGTGGTCTCTGAAATAGTAACCGAGGAAGAAATGCCTGTTCTCGTCATACTCGCTGATGTCGATATCAAATTTCGTCATCTGCGCTCCGCCTGATGAACTTACCGTCTGAGACTCTGAGTTCTGCTGACTGATAAGGGCTTGCACCTTAAGCTTGCCGAACTGGAGATTCGTTTTGATACCAAAGAGTGCCCTCGTGCCCTGAATTAAGGAAGAGTTGAGGTCCATCGTCACATTACCGGCCTCAATCGATTGGATAATATCGTCCTCCTCACCCTTATAAGCCAACTTCAAATTCTGCTGGTCTTGGGCAAAGGAAGCCTCCGTATTGTAGTTGAGTTTGAAATCCAATTTGGTGCCGACTTTTCCCGTCACATTAACCTGTATTTTCTCATCAAAGTCAAAGATGTTATTATTGCGGCTTCTAAGCGTCAAAGAGGGATTATCGACATATTGGTGGTTAAAGGCAAACATCAGTTCCGCAGAACCTTGCAGTTTAAGTTGCACGCCCCCGGGACCAAAGACCCTGTCGGCAGGCCCGATATTGAACTTCATGTCTGTAATGTCGAACTTGCGCTCATTATCATGGTCCACTTCGGAGATTTTCTTCTGCCAATAGTTATGCATAATCTGCTGCTGCGAGTAGCGAGCATACTCCTCACTATTCATAACAATCGGGGTAGCCACATCAACATCCCCTATCTTGGTGTGCAAGATATAGTATCCTGTTCCGGGATTGTACTCCACGGAGGTCTTGGTCATTTGCGTACCGGGTAGTTTCGAAGCCATGATAGCCGGTTCATACTCCGCAGGATTAATCGTCGATGTCGGCTCTTCATTAGACCCTTTTGCGGTCTTATCGGATTTTGCCGGGGTAACCTCGTTTTTCGGATTATTTGCTTCAACGGGTGCTGCCTCGCGGATAGCAGATGGCTGCGTTGCTTCACGCAGAGCCTGCTCCCGCAAGAGACGATCATTCCGTTTGCTGGGAATAAGAGGATTGAGTTTCTGCGCATATACCCCCTGTCCGAAAACTATGAGACAGAACAGTAAATATAATATGTAAATGAAATTTCTAATAACTTACAGCATTTTGAGAGCCTTTTTGATAACGCCCTCCACCTTACAATCCGGTTCTTCTTTGAGGATTTTGTCCACAACCTTACTACTCGCCGCGGTATTGAATCCAAGCATGGTAAGTGCCGATACAGCCTCGTCCTTAATCGGGTTATTCTCCACGAACAGCGTCTCCACCGGCTGGTCGGTCACATCTACTCCATTGCCAAGATCAATCTTTAGCACCTTATCTTTAAGGTCCACGATGAGTCGTTGGGCGGTTTTAGGTCCAAGCCCTTTGACTTGGCTTAATGCTTTAGCATTACCCGTAGCAATAATCTGACGCGTTTCGCCCGCTGTGTAGGCAGACATAATCATGCGTGCCGTATTCGCGCCCACGCCGCTGACCGTCATCAAGAGTTCAAAGAGTTCACGCTCGCCACGCGTCAGGAAGCCAAATAGGTCATGGGTGTCCTCCCTGATAATCTCGGTGATAAAGAGTTTAGCTACCACCTCTACCTCCATTTGCGCCATTAGGGCGCTATAAGTCGGCAGTGCTATATTGATGCTATACCCGACGCCCGCGGCTTCAAGTACCGTGTAAGTCGGATTGAGTTCCGCTATTTCACCTTTAATATAATCTATCATATGTCGGTACTTCCTCGAGGAAGTGTATTTGTTCGTTTTCTATAGAGGCTATGACACTGGTTTTTCCATTATGTAGCAAGAGGTACGGCACTTGCAGTTCTCGATTATAGACCACGGCTTGGTCTAGCGTTCTTTGAGTTAGCGGAATCGTATCCGCTTTGAACTCCAAGAGCATTATAGGTCGTAATTGTCCGTCATAGACCACCGCATCTGCCCGATAAGCCTTATTGCCCACTTTGAAAGGGACTTCAACACCTATTCGCCCTGCGGGATAACCTTTTGCCACCATGTCGGCAAGAAATGCTTGCCGCACATGTTCCTCCGGCGTAAGTGCCACATAGCGCCGCCTAAAGGGGCAAAAGATTTGTTGTCTACTCATCGCATCCGCTATTTCTGCCAATTATCCTTAAGGCTCGCCGTACGATTGAGCACTAACTTATCCGCCGTTGTGTCCTCATCGACCACGAAATAGCCCTGCTTAAGAAGTTGGAAGTGCTTTACCTCGGCAATGCCGTCCTTAAAGGTAACGGGTTTCCGCACGGTCTTCAGCGAAGCCTCGGCTTTGCAGGTCACTACACGCAAACTATCGGGGTTGAGTAAGTCACGGAAATCTCCCTCTTCAGCAGCAGGGTTCTCTACCTTAAAGAGCCGGTCATATAAGCGTGTTTCTACATCAATGCAGGAGTTGCACTCTACCCAATTGATGGTTGCTTTGGTCTTGCGATTGCCACCTTCCGTACCGCTCTTTGAGTCAGGGTCATATGTCGCATATACAGTGGTTATATTGCCCTCAACGTCCTTCTCACAGCCGGTCGCCTGAATGATATATGCGTTCTTTAAACGCACCTCACGTCCATTGGGGCTAAGGCGGTAGAATTTATTGTCAGCCTCCTCCAAGAAATCTCCACGTTCAATATACAACTCACGGGCGAAAGGCATTTCTCGTGTTCCTAATTCGGGGTGACCATCAATATTTTCACCAACAAGGATTTCCGTCTCTTTGTCGTAATTGGTAATGACTAACTTGACAGGCTCAAAGATTGCGCATACACGTGGTGCTGTCTCTTTCAGATTCTCGCGGATAGTGTGCTCAAGCAATCCCACATCAATCATACCTTCCACTTTGGTATAACCGATTTTGTCCATAAACTCACGGATAGCTGATGCTGTATAGCCGCGACGCCTCAGTCCGCATACCGTCGGCATACGAGGATCATCCCAACCGCTGACAAGCCCCTCCTGTACAAGTTGCAGCATCTTACGTTTGGACATCACAGTATAAGTGATATTTAGGCGATTAAACTCATACTGATGGGGTCTATAGTCCGAACCCGGTTTCCACCCCTCAAAATTAGATGGAACTTCGCCGACGAATTGGTCAATGAAATAGTCATAGAGCGGTCTATGAACCACAAATTCCAATGTACATATGCTATGCGTCACGCCCTCGAAATAATCACTCTGTCCATGTGCAAAATCATACATGGGGTAAACATTCCACTTCCGTCCCGTACGGTGGTGCGGATGAGAAGTGATTATGCGGTAGATAATGGGATCACGAAAATGCATATTGGGATTGGCCATATCAATTTTGGCCCTTAGGACCATTTTTCCCTCCTCTATCTCACCGGCTTGCATAGCCTCAAAGAGTCTCAAGTTCTCCTCAACGGGTCTATCGCGATAAGGTGAAGCTACGCCCGGCTCGGTAGGTGTGCCTTTCTGCGCGGCAATCTCCTCGGCCGTCTGCTCATCAACATAGGCTTTACCCTCCTTAATAAACCGAATGGCAAGTTCATATAGCTTATCAAAATAGTCTGATGCGTAGTAGATATTGCCCCATTTAAAGCCCAACCACGCAATATCTCGCATAATGGTATCGACATATTCGGTATCTTCTTTAGAGGGGTTCGTATCATCAAAACGCAGGTTACAGATACCATTATAACGCTCGGCTATCCCAAAGTCCATGCAGATAGCCTTGACATGGCCAATATGCAAATAGCCATTGGGTTCCGGCGGAAAACGGGTTTGAATGCGTCCGTCATTTTTACCTTCTGATAAATCTTTTTCTACGATTTGCTCAATAAAATTAAGGCTTTTTTCTTCTTCCATATTGCGGTATTTAGTAATTAGTCGTAAGTAGTATATTCGAGGTCATGAAAGGCCTTTAATGATTCCCCGCGAGGAGGATTTGACAAAGTCAATAATAAGGTCTCGCTCAGGCGAAGCCGGCATTTCACGCTCGATAGTTTGCAGTGCCTGTGAAACATTGAGATGAGAGGCATAAATATAGCGATACACCTCTTTGATAGTCGCCAATTGCTCGGAAGTAAATCCTCGGCGCTCCAGACCTACGCGGTTTATGCCGTAATAAGTCAATGGTTCGCGCCCTGCGAGGGCGAAGGGCGGGACATCTTTCGTTACACGACTTCCACCCTCTAACATAACATGTGCGCCAATGTGTGTAAACTGATGAACAAGTGTTCCTCCGCCCAAAATAGCATATTCATCCACCAAGACCTCACCTGCCAATTGAGTAGCGTTACTCAAAATACAATAGTCAGCAATCACCACATCGTGAGCCACATGGCTATAAGCCATGATGAGATTATGACTTCCCATTAGCGTTTTGCCTTTACTGGCAGTACCACGATGTACAGTACAACATTCCCGAAAGGTATTGTTATCACCAATAATGGTATAAGTCAGTTCCTCTTTAAACTTAAGGTCCTGAGGAATAGCTCCTATCGTTGCCTGTGGAAATACATGATTATTACTTCCCATTCGGACATGCGAACAGATAACTGCATTGGAGTCTATGATACAGTTATCGCCAATAACGACATCGTCATCAATAAATGCGAAAGGAGCGACCGTTACATTAGCACCAAGTTGGGCATTAGGATGAATATAAGCTAAGGGTGATATCATTCTGCAATCCTTTCTATTAATGATTTAGCAACAGTTGTATTAAATCCGTGTCCGGGGCGTTCTACATAGATATGTCCTTGAATACGACATCCGAGAAGGCTCATATCGCCGATAACATCCAATAGCTTATGTCGGGCAGGTTCATTCTCAAGCCTAAGAGGCGAAAAGTATTTGCGTCGACCTATAACAAGGGCATTATTGAGCCGCCCCCCACGGATTAGTCCGATAAAGAGAAGGGGTAGTATTTCTTTAAAGAAGCAGAATGTCCGTGCGGGCGCAATCTCTTGAGCATAAGTCATTAAATCCTTTATCTCAGCACGTTGCCTACCGACAATCGTGTGCGGAAAATCCACAAGCACTTCCACCTCATAATCCTCCGCAGGAGTAATAAACATAATCGAGCCTTTACCATTTTCAAAACGAATAGGTTCTTGCACCACCCATGTTTTCGCCTCTTTGGCCTCCTGTTTTATGCCGGCTTTCTTTATTTCCTCCACAAACATTGCTGCCGAACCGTCCAGTATAGGCATCTCAGCTCCGTCAAGTTCAATCAAACAGTTGGTTATTCCCATTGCATAGAGTGCCGAAAGCGCATGTTCAACAGTTGATACACGCCAAACGCCATTCTCCAAAACAGTACCTCTATTGGTCGCCGTTACATAGCGTGCAGAAGCCTCATAAGTAGGTTTTTCCGGCAAGTCAACGCGACTCAAACGAATACCAAAATCCGGTGCAGCAGGGAGAAATGTCGCATGAATCCAACGCCCTGTGTGCAAGCCTTTGCCTTCTACCGAAAATGCTCTATGTAATGTTTGTTGCTTCATTTTTTACCGCTCATCTTAAAGAGCACACTTGCCCGCCTCCATATTGCGGCATCAATAGCCGGTGAACCCATGTAAATACCGGGTTTGCGGATTGTACCGGCGACACCGCTTTGAGCACCGACAATAACATTATCGCAAATCTCTATATGTCCGGCGACACCTACCTGCCCTGCTAAGGTCACGTGAGAGCCGATTTTAGTAGAGCCGGCAACGCCCACTTGGGCACACATGATGGTTGAATGACCGACCGTGACATTATGTCCAATCTGGACTAAGTTATCAATCTTCGTATTACGGCCAATACGTGTCTCGCCCATCATCGCCCTATCAACGCAACTATTAGCACCTATCTCCACATCGTCCTCAATCACCACAATACCTATTTGGGGCACTTTGTGATGAACGCCATCCTTATCAGGCTCAAAGCCAAAGCCATCAGCACCGATAACAACTCCCGCGTGCAAAATACAATCTGCACCAATACGGCAGTCATGATAAACAGTGACATTAGGGTAGAGAATCGTATTATCCCCGATAACGACATTATCACCGACGTAGCAATGGGGGTGAATCTGGACACCATGACCGATATGAGCAGTTGGAGCCACATAAGCCGCAGCGTCAATATAAGTCTCGGTATTACGGGGATGTAGTGTTTCTTCCACCACATTCAGCAACTGCGCCATGGCACCTCGGGCATTATCAACAAGAATGAGCGTAGGGGCGACAGCAGTACTCTCGTCCACCAAGCCTTTACTGACCATAACGACAGAAGCTCCTGTCGTAGCGAGACATGCGAGGTACTTTTCCTCTGCGAGGAAGCAGAGGTCTCCCTCTTGCGCTTGCTCAATTGGTGCGACATTGTGCACTTTTCGGCAAGGGTCTCCCAGCACTGTTGCAGAGAGGATATCAGCTATTTCTTGAGCACTAAACTCCATAATTCACATATTTGGCGCGCAAAAGTACAAAAATATTTTGATATATGCAAATTAAATTGTACTTTTGTGCCAATTTATGAGTTTTTCCGAATATCTTCCATATTATAAGCGCAACTTAAAGGTTGCCTTTCCGGTTATGCTGACCCAATTAGGCATTGCCTTAATGGGTGTTATAGATTCGATAATGGTGGGGCATCACTCGACGGCAGAGTTGGCTGCTGTCTCATTCGCAAATGCCATTTTCTTCTCTGTAATGCTATTTCCTCTCGGAATCATGATGGGTCTGACACCGATGGTCGGCAAAGCCTATACCCAAGGTGCACAAATGAGAGTACGCCGGTTATTTGCCAACGGACTACTGAATTCGACATTATGGGGCATAACGACAGTATTGTTTATGGCATGTTTCATACCTCTCATCCCCCATATGGGACAAGAGCCGGTCGTGGTAGAGAAAGCTCAACCTTATTATATATTGGTAGTATTATCCATTTTGCCGTTGATTATCGGCAACTCCTTTAGACAATTTCTCGAAGGTCTTGGGAACACCATGGTGGCAATGATTATCACCATCAGTTCCAACCTACTCAATATTATTCTCAACGGGCTACTAATTTTCGGGTTATGCGGTCTGCCGGAACTCGGTTCCACGGGTGCTGCCATAGCGACGCTCGTATCAAGATGCACATTACCGATTGCCTTTGTTCTTGCCATGAAGTTTAAGCGGGAATGGGCACAGTATCTAAAGAAAAGTGACAAATCGGATATCAGCCAAACAGTGTTACGTGAGATTAATAAAATCGGCATGCCGATAGGTTTTCAGACATGGTTAGAGACTATTGCTTTTACGCTGTCATTCATTTTTGTAGGCTGGATCAGCAAAGAGACCTTGGCAGCACACCAGATAGCGAATCATATGTCCGATTTGACCTTTATGATAGCCTTGGGGGTTGGTTCTGCAACGACCATCCGCATTTCGCACCAATGGGGAGCCAATAATTACGAGGGTATGCGGATGGCGGCAAATGCCTCTATACACCTCATTATCGTACTTAATTCCATTGGCGCTTTGTTAATGGTAAGTTTCCGGCATCTAATACCGCATATCTTCACTAACGATATTGAAGTTATTGAGATTGCTGCCAACATATTGATATATACCGCCCTCTATCAGTTATCCGATGGCCTTCAGGCTGTCGGTGCAGCAATGCTCAGGGGGATTCAGGATGTCAAAGCACCTATGTACATTGCCCTATTGGCATACGGAGTAATCTGTTTACCATTAGGATATGTGCTAACATTTCCCTGCGAAATGGGTGTGGACGGCATGTGGATAGGATTTATTGTCGGACTCTCTGTCGCGGCAATCTTATTCCATATAAGGTTTAGAAAGAAGTTTAAGGAACTTATTCCACCACATCTTCCTCAATCACCAGATTGTCAATGATAAAGTTCTGTCTTTCAGTGGTATTCTTACCCATATAATACTCTAATAGGTCGTTGACGGCATCTTCTTTACGGAGGGAGACTTGGTCAAGGCGAATACCTTCTCCGATAAATTCCTTAAATTCATCAGGACTTATTTCTCCCAATCCTTTAAATCGAGTTATCTCGGGGTTCTTAACTTGACTCAGTGCCTTTTGGCGCTCCTCTTCAGAGTAGCAATAACGGGTCTCTTGCTTATTTTTGACCCTAAAAAGAGGGGTTTGCAAGATATAGACATGTCCTTTTTTAACAAGGTCGGGAAAGAATTGCAAGAAGAAAGTCAACATCAGCAACCGAATGTGCATACCATCTACATCTGCATCAGTGGCTATAATGACCTTATTATATCGAAGTTCATCCAACCCATCCTCTATATTGAGCGCTGACTGCAAGCAATTGAACTCCTCATTCTCATAAACAACAGATTTAGACAGCCCGTAACTGTTAAGAGGCTTACCACGCAAAGAGAATACAGCTTGGGTACGGACATCCCTTGACTTTGTGATAGAGCCCGAGGCAGAAAGTCCCTCAGTGATAAAGATAGATGTTTCGTCCCTCAAGTCGTCGTCAGCATCTTTAGCCGAGCGAACGGGTTTCGGGTCATTGTAGTGCACTTGGCAGTCACGCAATTTAGGGTTATTCAAGAGGTTCTTCTTGGAGCGTTCCCGCGCCTGCTTAGTGATACCGGCGATGGCTTTGCGCTCTTTCTCTGATTCTTGAATCTTGGCAAGCATAATCTCCGTAAGTTCGGGGTTTTTGTGAAGATAGTTGTCCAATTGTTCTTTCACAAAATCATTGACAAACTTATTTACACTCAGCCCCCCCGTAGGGCTCATGTCTTTAGAACCCAGCTTGACTTTGGTTTGCGACTCAAAAACCGGTTCCTCCACATTGATAGCAATTGCGCCGACCACGCCGTTACGGATATCAGAGAGTTCCTGATTCTTATTGAAGAACTCTTTTATTGTGCGCCCGATAGCTTCACGATATGCAGTCTGATGAGTTCCGCCCTGAACGGTGTATTGCCCGTTGACAAAAGAGAAATACTCGTCGCCGGGTTGATTGGTATGGGTGAGTGCTATCTCAATATCTTCTCCCGTGATATGAATAATAGGGTAAAGCGGTTCTACCGTCATACGCTCTGTGAGAAGATCAAAGAGTCCGTTTTTAGAAAGAAACTTCTTGCCATTATAATTGAGTGTCAAACCGGTATTGAGGTAAGCATAGTTGCGAAGCATGGTCTCTATATACTCTTCGCGAAAATGGTAGTTTTCGAAAAGGCCCTTGCTTCCATCGGGTTCAAATTCAATCCTTGTTCCTCGCTTCTCGGGACCGTCATAAGGCTGAACGCCGGAGTCTTCCGACAATTTTCCCTGGTGGAACACCACACGGCGATACATTCCTTCGCGGTATGATGCAACAATAAATTCTTCGGAAAGCGCATTGACTGCTTTGGTACCGACGCCATTTAGACCTACGGATTTCTTAAACGCCTTCGTATCATACTTACCACCGGTATTAAGGATGGAAACAGCGTCCACCAATTTTCCCAATGGTATTCCGCGTCCATAGTCACGGACTATAACGCGCTGCGGGAGCGGCTCTCCTCTCTCAGATAAAGGAGATGTGACGGTCACATCAATAACTTTACCCTCCCCCATCCTAAATTCGTCTATCGAGTTATCAATAGTCTCTTTAATCAGCACATAGATACCATCATCGGAGTGCGAACCGTCTCCTAATTTACCGATATACATTCCCGGTCTGCGGCGGATATGTTCTCGGTCGTCCAAGTGGATAATATTGGCGTCTGAATATTCGGGCATACATTCTTTTTTAGCGGCTGCAAAAGTACAAAATTTATTTGAAATATGCAAATCAAAGTGTATTTTTTACCCCAAATTAGATTTTTTTACCCCTTTATACCTTATTTTAATCCCATATACGTGCACGAGATTTGCATGTCCCGTTTTTTTATTGTATTTTTGCATCACAATAATGTTTTATGGATCCAATCCGCTCATATTTCAGTTATATCGACCAGGCGATACGCATGAACTGGACCGCACCTGCTCTAAGCGACTACGAAGGCTCCCTCTCTTATTCCTATGGCCAAGTCGCGGAGCAGGTTGTGCGGTTCAGGCACATTTTTCAGGAGGTTGGTCTCTCCACGGGGGATCATATTGCTATTGTGGGGCGCAACGCTGCAAATTGGGCAATAGCCTATTTAGCAATAGCGGCCTATCGGGGAGTAGCCGTGACGATAATGCCCGACTTTGCTCCGGACAAAATCACTGCGCTTCTTAAGCACGCTGACTGCAAGGCGCTTTTTGTAGGCCCATATGTTTTACCTCGTCTCAAACCTTATTTACAAGATTTGAGTCTCAAAGCAGTTTGGCCTTTTGAGGAAATTAAGCCGGCGGATACGGTTCAGATATCGCCGGATGATTTGCACCTACCGATGGATAATCAGGACGACCTCGCTCTCATCAATTATATTGATGATGACATCACGATTCCCAAGGGGGTTATGCTCACCCATCGGGCAATATCATCCAATGTTATGTTTGGGCAGAGCAGTATTCCCACCGGGCCGGACAAACATATCCTGTCATTACTACCTTTGAGTCAGATGTTAGGTTTCATATTTGAGTTTCTATACCCGTTAGCAGGCGGCGCCCATATTTACTTTATTACCAAAGGACTCACCCACGCCCAACTCATTGAGGCCTACCAAATTGTAAAGCCCTATATGGTTGTAAGCATTCCTCACGTAGTAGAGCGCATTGTGCATCGTACTACAGACAAGGATGTAAAGACGGTATTACGCCGTATTTTATGGCACTGTCCGTTTGTCGGATTAGGTCGGCGCCGCAGGGCAAAGCAAAAGTTAATGGAGGCGTTTGGAGGTAAACTCGAGTTATTGGTTATCGGTACAGGCAAGTTGGACTATAAGGTTGAGAAGCGCTTAGCCGCGATGCGTTTCCCTTACACATGCGGGCATGGAATCGCCGAATGCGGCCCGATGATTAGTTACGAATATCCCAAACAGTACCGATTTGGTTCGGTAGGCAAAGTCGTGGACCGCATGGAAGTTCACATAGATTCGCCTAAGCCCCTTTCAGAGCCGGGGGAGATTTTAGTCCGCGGAGATAATGTTATGTTGGGATATTACGGCAATATGAATCTCACTAATGCCGTATTAACCGATGCGGGCTGGATGCGTACTGGCGACAAAGGCACCATGGACCGAAAGGGCAATCTATTTCTAACAGGAGAACACCTCGAGCGCTTTGTCAACAAAGAACTTTAACCCCATCCCCCCGGAACTTTAACACTACCCCTCCATCTCAGACCATCACACCATTTTAGCCCCATTAAGTTCCTTTCTTGGAATTAATTTCTCCCCTTTATTCCCTTTTAGTATGCTATCTACAACGCACAATAAACGGACAATAAACGCACAATAAACGGACAATAAACGCACAATTTAGCATACATCCATAGGCTAACGCCCTAACACAAGCCTTTTTGCTGCGCCAAATCCATCAGGTATCGTTTCGCCGCCTCGTAATCATTGGGAATAACGCCGTCTAAGATGGCATCTTTGATAGCTGTCTTTAATTCCCCTACAGTAGAACAAGGTTCAAGGTGTAGCAGTTGCATAATTTCTTCTCCGCGTACTGGTGGCTGGAAATTGCGGACACGGTCTTTTTCCTCTATATCAACCAGTTTTTGTCGCACAAGCTCGTAGTTCTTATGGTAACGAGCTTGTTTGTCCTCATGCCTTGTGGTTATGTCAGCGTCGCAAAGCAGCATCAGGTCATCTATATCGTCACCGGCTTCAAAGAGCAATCTCCTCACGGCAGAATCTGTCACGGTCTCTTCCACTAAGTTAATGGGGCGCATGTGCAGGTTGACCATCTTCACAACATAGTCCATTTTCTCATTTAGAGGAAGTTTGAGAGCTTTGAAGATTTTGGGGACCATTTTGGCTCCGATATAATTATGGTTCTGGAAAGTCCAACCCCGCTGCGGGTCAAAAGCTTTGGACTTAGGTTTGCCGATATCATGGAGTAAGGCTGCCCATCTCAACCATAAATTATCCGATTTAGTCGCCACATTATCAAGCACATGAAGGGTGTGATAAAAGACATCTTTGTGCCCTCTACCCTCTTTAACTTCAACGCCCTTGAGGGCACTTAGTTCAGGGAAGATGAGAGGCAACAAGCCTGTTTTCTCCAAGAGGACGAAACCTACGGAGGGTTTACGGCTGAGAATAATTTTGTTAAGTTCCTCACTTATACGCTCTTTTGTAATGATATGAATACGCTCCTTATTGCGGCAGATGGCATCAAAGGTCTCGTCTTCCAGGAAAAAGCCCAATTGGGTAGAGAATCGTATTGCTCTCATCATTCTGAGCGGGTCGTCGGAGAAAGTAATATCGGGGTCAAGAGGCGTCCGAATGATACAGTCTTCCAAGTCATACATACCGTCAAAGGGGTCAACCAATTCGCCCCAACGCGACTGATTAAGGCAGATAGCCATCGCATTAATAGTGAAGTCTCTTCGGTCTTGATCTTCCTCTAAAGTACCATCCTCAACGATAGGATTACGGCTATCGTGCTGATAACTCTCTTTACGGGCGCCGACAAACTCAAGTTCCATACTGCCGTGTTTAACTTGCGCCGTACCATAGGTTTTAAATACCGAGAGGTGAGCACTTTTCCCTAATCGTTTCGACACCGCCTCTGCCAATTGTATCCCCACTCTCACATTCTGATTTTCTCTGGAAATCGCACTATTAGAGGGGATGGCAACAACGATGTCTATATCGTCACTTTTCCTTCTTAATATAAGGTCTCTCACCCAGCCCCCGACGACATAACATTCGAGTCCGAGTTTATCAGCCTCCTCACCGATAAGGTGAAGTATAGGCAATTCTATTTTAGAAGGATCGTAAGTCATTATAACAACGTATTGATGACGGTGTTGGTAACATCGTGCTGGTGATGGCGTGTTGACAGCCATAGGCTTTCTCATGGTGCTTCGGTCTCACTTTACACACCGCAACGGTCGTTTCAACAGCAACGCTTACCTAATTATAAATACTAAAGACGCTTACCTAATTATAAATACTAAAGCGCTTACCAAATTACAAATACAAAAGACGCTTACCTAATTATAAATACTAAAGCGCTTACCAAATTATAAATACTAAGACGCTTACCAAATTATAAATACTAAAAAGACCTCTTGGCAGAGGTCTTGGTAGCGGGGCCCGGGATTGAACCGGGGACCTCATGATTATGAATCATGCGCTCTAACCAGCTGAGCTACCCCGCCATTGCGCTGCGTTCTTCATAAACGCGGCTGCAAAAGTAGTATATTTTTTTGACATGACCAAAAAAAACTTACTTTTTTTTCATTTTTTGCCAGTTTTACTCCATATTTTGTTCTAAAAGCTTTCTATGAGCGGTTTATCTTATGCTCTTTCACGATCGAACATCATCTTCTTAACCTTAACCTCCCCTAATAGTCTCCTCTTTTCCTAACCAAGCCGCGACCACCCTTATAGATCCCTGATGGATACCTTATGGATATCTTACCATTTTATAGCTCTGAATCTCCTGCTTTCTTGGCCTATTCAGCTTTTTGCTTATGGTCTCTTGAGTTCTTGGACTCTTGCGCCACGACCTCCGGACTTCCCCTTACTCCTCCCGTAGCACCTTTATAGATCCTTTATATATCCGTTACAAATTTCCTTCGCGCCTCAATCCCACTAACTCTCCGACCGACACGTAGTCCTTGGTCAGCAGATAGTATTCCTTCTCGTCCTTGCCGAGTTGGAACATCGGTGCATACTTGAATTCCATATCTTATAAATTAATCAATACAAATGCAAAGATACAAAAAATGGCTTGTTATAGAGCATGTCTCGCACAGCCTTCTGATTCGTGATTAGCACAGTCTCAATAGTTCTACGGGATCTAAAACTTTGCAGCAATAGCTTTTACTGTTTACATGTCATCCGTTGCTTTTTTCGGTAAATCCAATATGTCGAAGATCGTTTTTTAATAGGTGGCAATATACCGCATCTTTATGTTACAATACGTATCATCAACAATCCACTACCCCAACTATACAATGAGGGCTGCAACAATCAATGTTACAGCCCTCATTGTATGATTTAGAATAAGTATATGGTTAATCTATTCGCATGCTATTGAATAGCAGCAAGCCGCTCATTATGTATCCGTTTCCGTTCAGCGCGTTGGGCGTCGAACTGTTTGTGAATACGAAAGCCATCCATGCTGCCATGACCGGAGAAGCCCTTCACGTGGGAGATTTCTTCTTCCTCATGTTGACGTCTCTTGTGCTCATCAATCCGAAATCGAATATTCATCCATATGTTGCGGATTAGACGGAATGGTATATGTTTGTTGAGCGTATATGTCTTAATGCCGTATGTCCTTATAGCGGCATGAATGGATTTGACAAGAGGACGGTAAGCGGCATCCACTCCATAATCAATAAAACACGCTTTCGCGCCAAGATGCACAATATCCCGTATCATCTCCCCCATCCGTTGCACATTGGTTGTCTGATCTAAGGAACCGTCAGGCAATATAAAATGGATATTATCATAGAGTGCCAACATCTCTTTTACCCAATTACAATGTGGTTCGCAGCCCATTACGCACGTGCCCGGCAGATGTGCAAGAGATTCCTCCAAGCCAAGGAAAGCGGTATCGGTCAATAATGGCTCAAAAGAACGAAGTACCTGTACATCGGTGTCGAAATACACGCCTCCATATTGCTCCAAAGCCCACAAACGCACATAGTCCGAGACGAAAGCATACTTCCGCGCCTCATACGCCTGACGGACATACAACGGAGCCACAGCAATGTCGAAATTACTTTCATCCCATCGCATGATCTGCCAAGAGGGCATATGCTCTCTCCACGAAGCGATGCATCTCTCCGCGAGGGGCGGCAAAGGTGCACCACCAAGCCATATGTAGTGAATAATTTTAGGGATCATCGATGTTTAAATATTCTCCATAGTTTTGTCAACACCGCAGAATGCGCAGCAATTAGTTTCAATCGGTCATGATGCCTATAGTCTTCTCCCATAAGCTTGGCTTCATGCAAGGCACGTTTTCGATCACCATATTTGAACGCAATAACGAATGCTCGCCAGTGCATATAATTCTCCACCTCTACTGGATTAGCATGCCACCTATCGGGAAAACGTTTCGCCGCATATCGCCACATCGCTATATCGTTCTGCACATAACGAATCTGCTTCTCCATATCGTTGGTATTAGATACAGAGTCATGCCCGCGACGCCATACTGCCGTATGGTCAGGGATAAATCCAAACTGCGTGTAACATGAAAATATAACATACATAATAAAATCACAAGACATAAAACCTTGCTGCTGGAACTCTTTGAAATCAATCAAATCCAACAATTCTGTCTTAAAGACGACACTACAATTACCTATACAATAATTAAAGATGATGCCAGACACATTCCCTTCTTGAGCGGCTGTGCGAGTATCTACGTGAATTCCATTAGGATATAGCGAATCTACACACGTATGTACCAACCCATATTCCGGATGGGCATCGAAATATGCCATTTGCTTCTGTAACTTATGATCATCGCACCAATAGTCATCACCATCCAACATTGCGATATAATCACAGCCATCCTTGCGCATGATATCCAGCAGGTTCATCGTGTTATCAACAAGGCCAAGGTTATTGGGGTTGTGAATAGTCCTAACTCTCATTCGCTCATCCCCTAACTCGTTCACTCGTTTTGCTATCTCATCGCAAATGGCACCAGTCTTGTCCGTCGAGTTATCCTCGCCAATATAAATAACCACCTCATGCCCACAATCGACTTGAGACAACACAGATTCTATCGCCTGTGCGATATACTGCTCCTGATTATATGTTACTATACAAACTCCTATCATTTTCTTTTGTACAACCATTTACTTAGCCATGTCGGCAAACTATAAAATACCGTTCCTCTCTTCCACATCGTCCTATGCTTGAGTACATTCATCGGCAATCGCCATATTGACTTATCTACATATGGAATATATCCCTTTTCTGGATCTAATCCATAGAACTCGCTCAATGCCTTGAGATAATGCTTATGTGGATAGAGGACAAACTCAGCCATTTGAGGTATCACATATTGCATAAATATCTCATCTGCATATTTATATAACTGAAGAGAGATAAAAAAATCCGCGTAAATATCAAAAGTCCTCTCCCTCCATGCTGCATATTCTTTTAACCCTCTTAGTCTATACTCCTTATTATCCTTAGGTTCAAAAATAGGAACATATTCTCTCTCCCTTAATTCATATCCTATAGTCTTCTTTTGTGTATTCAGTGGAAAGAACAATTCATATAGATACCAATTACTCGGAACCTTTCGCAACGCACTACTCATTGGATATATATATAAGTCATCTAATTCCGCATAGTATTGCAATTCCTTTCGTTGCTCCGTCTCATTCGAGCATATCTCAAAGAAATAGCCGAACACCTGTTGATACCCATTCTTTACCAACAACTCATTCAGCACGTTGAGTGTCTTTCCTGTTGAACGGATATCTACTATTGCATTCCCCTCTTGCTTAGATGCCAATCCTATCTGATGATAATATCCGATTTTTTTTGCATCATCCCCTTCATACAACGACTTACGTGATATATATAAATAATGCACTTTCACGTTAGCATATAATGATTCTAACCTCTTCGCCATCTGATATATAGGATATGTATCTCGCGCACAGAAATAAAGATTCTTTACGCCTCTCTCTTGCGCGTCATCCATAACTCTGCACACAAAAGACGTAAATAAAGGAGCTATGATGTCCAGCACAAAATCTTTGTGTGCAGATCTTACGCTTTGCAAAGCTACGCAGCGACTCAGTCCAGCCATCATACTGCCCCATTGAAAGTATAGCGAAGGCTTTTCTCGCATTACGATTTGATAAGGCGTATAGCCATGTGCCACTTTATGTGCATGTATTCCCAATCGTTTCGGTATTTCTACATCACTCTTCTCATTATCACCATAATGATGCCATTTACTATAAGATATATTTTCCTTCTGTTGGATATATCTAAATAAATCTCCGCTAGCCTTGGTTGCTCCAACTTCGCAAGACACATATAATCCGTCTCCCTCTTTCCATAATCCTTGCCGAATTAACACCGATTGCAAAAATTCTACATTGAGGTACATATCAGATATAAATATGATACGATGTCCCGCATTGCGTAATGTATTAATCTTAGCTACCATTTCAGGAACAGCAACCAGCATCTCTCGTTCTACAGTCCGCTCCATTTCCAACAACTGCTCTTTCGGTAGTAGAGCCGGATGCTCCATCTCAAAAGCGTCGTATATATCCGTCAATTTCTGCGTTGCAGACCATGTCTTCGCATCTGCTTCTAATCGAGCAGCTACAAACATCCGCTTTTCTTCAGTGGATACAGATTGACAGAATACTCTGTCTGCAACCAGATCAAACACATTACTTGGCTCTCCACATTTACGCACAAGGCAAGTGTCAAATATGTCAAAACTATAGGTCATAGCTTTATTGTATCCGTCTGATTCAAAATGCCTAACGGCCACAAAATCCATCTCTTCATAAAATAATTCAGTTTCTTATGCGATGGATATATGTCGCACATCATTTTCCACGGAGAAAGTCTCTTATAATGATGCCAAATATCATTGTATGGCAAATTATAATATGCTACATTCCAAGGTTTTGACTGATTATAGTGGATTATCTTCGGTTGAGATGTTCTTATCTCGCTCTGCAAATAAGCAGGCAGTGTATCAAAATAAAACTGCTTTAAGAACCCCATCTGATAGTTCCACTCAATGCTCACATGGAGTTTACTATCAAGCAATACTGCATTAAGTACATCTTGATCCGGCCAAAGGATACGATCCCTATATTGTATTGCATATGACTCAAATTGTTTCGTAATCTGATGTTCACGCCAATAGTCCAAATTGATGAGAAGTACACCGGAATTAAAATAACGGAGCGATTGATCGTATTTCAACCTTTCAAAATTACTTTGAAGCCCGCTACACATATCATCTATTACTGCTGTACTATTGTTTGTTATATCAAGTTCCCATAGATCGTCCAATGAACTATTCACTATGACATCACAATCCAGATACAAAATTCGGTCAATATCTTTAGGTAATAACTCCGCTGCTGCAAGTCTATAATACGCTGCAACCGTAAAATGTTGTTCTTTATGCAATGGGAAAGAAGAGAATCGCGCAGGATTTACATGTATGTAATGAATGGTAGCATCATATTTTGTTTCTAACTCTGAGAATTTGCTGATACTGGAATTGCTCAATTGCGTATCTACCAAGACATAGGCATTTACATGGTATCCTTTGTTGTTTTCAAAGACGCTTGTTAGCATTATGCCACAATACGGAACGTAGTTATCATCCGTGGCGCAGAGGATATTTATTGATTCTTTCATCATTGTTACCTATTATAGGTTTTTACATAATGCTTCCAAATAGCTTTTTCCCCATTTCAAGTCTGGCTCCATATAATTACCTTCTGCCCATTCATTCCATGATTTTATAAATATGAAGCGTTTCTCATATGGCTTATCTGCTACTGATTCAACCGCATATTGCACAGATTTACCAAATTTTTCAGGAGTACTGCCATATAATACAGAGCCTTTTATACCAGTTCTGGGAGTATGATCCCACCCTGGCACAACAGAAGGAAATACATCTTCATCTCGATCCAATGTCGTTCTATAAATTGAAATATCGTATGGCTTTAAATCTGGAACAAATCTAAAGCATGGATGCTTATAAAATAGTTTTCTGACTATTCTATTCCATAGAGGTAATTGGGTTGTAGAACGAATCATCAAGTTTACAATATTGATAGCATCAAAGCCTTCTTTTTTGCGTTTTTCTCGCACGAATGCCGCACGCTCTGTTGATTGTAATTCCATCTCATGAGCAATAAAAAAGACTCCCTTTAATTCATTTTCTTTAGCCAATTTCTGCCATAGGCTTATAAAATGATGGGCATCCGGCAACTGCCCTGCGTTAAATACTATAAATATCGGTTTCCCTTCACAAGTTATATATCGCTTGTCTTTGAAAGCTGGCAGTACGGCGTTAAAGTGAGCTATATAATCCTCATCTCCCGGGTAAGTCTGTTCAATCAAAGGAGGACGTTCGTCATTCGCGCCGTGTGCAAACCCAGCCCACGTCTCATTAGCCCAGGCGAGAGCGAAGGGGAAATCGGGTTTGCCGGAAGCAAGGACTTCATTGAACGGGCGCTCCAAAAGACGTTTGCCGTTACCAAACCAATAGTGCCAATAGACAAAGCCTTCTACACCTGCCTCACGTGCCATTTGGGCTTGTGCCTCGCGGGTCTCCGGCACACGCAGATCATAATAGCCGAGGTCGGCAGGCACATGGGGTTGATAGTGTCCGGGGAAAAGCGGTTTGGCTTTTCCAACATTCGTCCACTCTGTAAATCCTTTACCCCACCATGCATCGTTCTCCGGTATAGGATGAAACTGTGGCAGGTAGTACGCCAATACTCTGGCTTTGGGTCGTTTTTGATTCATATTAATTTGTCAATACTTTATTATATACTTCCATTATCTTGGGGGATCAGACACCAATAGAAAGAGACTATAAATGGTAATCTAATCAATTATTTTATTTAATTTTGCGGAACAAAATGTAATTATCTTCATTTATTTTAATTTGTTTAATGTCAATAAAATATTTTCGCAATGCTTCAATAATCTCGTTATCTATCACTTGTATCAATAATAAGTTTCTGCAATACATTGATAGAGCTTGCGCTATCAATGAGGGAGGGAATGATAAAGTTACTGTTTGGTTCATTTGTGCGGGATGAAGCCAAATATCCTGTACTTCAGAAACAATAACTAAATCAGCAGCTAAGTGACTAATCTGTTTATCATATCTTAGAGGGATATGAGGTAAACACCAATTAACAGGAAATGTATTAATACCTGCCTTTTGTATATACTTAAACAGCATATCAAGATACACATTGTCATTACTCATTACTAAAATCTGAGAGACATTACTTTCATTGGCAATTTTGTTTACCGTCTCAAATGCATGGTTACCTACCAATAATAATCTACTTATGCTATTGTCATCTGACATTTGAAGAATAAGTTGCTCCAAATCAATGTTCTTCTTCTGTATAGGAAAACATGGTTGTGTATTTGTAAAAGGAGATTTTATTTTTTCAATCTCTTCAATGGTAATTTTCTTTATCTTAACATCTATTTTGAATAAATTCCAATCATATGCTTTTCTTCCAAGTTTACGAAAGACTGAATTAAAAACATCAATAACATTCAGCATCCATAGGGTATATACTCGGAGGTGGAAAAAATTCCACTTTTTACGTAGATAGACATCATAATATTTAACCATTCCATGATAATATGGACGCAAAGATTTAATTTGATATGGAGATTTTTCGGGGAACCATAATGGCAAACTCATTGACATCAAATTTAAATAATGTACAATCTGAGTTTCTCCATGAGAAAACATTGATAAAATAAGATATTGTTTTTCTGCGAATTGTTTTCCCCAATCAGCAGGTCTTTCCCCTTTCTCAAAACTGCCAAAGTCTATCATTATCGGTCTCCCATTTAGGAAAGATATATTGCCTTGATGCTCATCTTTGAGATAGTAACCATATTTTTCGCATAATTCTTCCAATCTCAACGTGAACACCATAGCTGATTTATACATTTCAAAAGACCAATCCGGGAATGGCGATATATAACAATTCTCGTGTTCTAATATTAATGCATATTCGGGTATATTGACATCTTGTGCAATCCAAGTACGAGGAATATAGTGATACTCCTGTAGTATTCCGAAAAGTTTACTGCTCATAAATTCCATAGTTTCATTCTTATAAGCAGCATATATACCACGAAATACTCTATTATTACAAAAGAATACTCTTCCTATTGGATCTAATCCAAACTTGGTATATGTAATATCATTGGATGTAACCATATTTACCTCACTCTCTATATTTTCCGGTTACGGTATTTATCAAAAGAGCCGCATCATTTTTTTGTCTTTTTGCAATCTTCTTATATTGCGACTTCGATTTAGTTGATAATTCTTCATAATCGCGGCTTTCAAAAGTCAATAATGCGTTGAATATTCCAGTTTCATAAAACGGAGAAAAATATATTGGTGCGGTACCTAATATTTCTGGCAATGATGTTGTGTTTGTGCATAAGATGGGCTTACCATAATACATCGCTTCCACCGGAGGATAACCAAATCCTTCAAAAAAAGATGGGTATATGAGTGCATGACAATTCTGGTATGCTAGAGCCAAATCATTGTCAGTTAAGAAATCTAAATTAATGATGTTTTCACATTCAGTAGCATTTGGATAGCCAATAACAAGGAGATATGATTCGGGATGACTTCTGGCATATTGCTTGAATGCATGTACCACTTTCTTAGGATTCTTCAATTCTCTATTAGCACTAACCATCAAAAAGTATTTTTTGCCCGATGCTATCACTTCTTTTAATGTTTTGTTTGATATTACTCCATCCTCCTTTTCATATATTCTATGAGGAGAATAATATACACTTATTGATTCTTCTGACAATCCGTAATTATATATTAAAGAAGCTTTTGTGTAATCTGAAACCGCGATAACCTGTACTTTGGAATTTTTCTTTAGTAAGTTAATAATTGGTTCTAGACGATACAATGATTGTTTATATTCATCGTGTAAACTATCTGTAAGAATCCTTTTTGTAATTCTTAAAAGAATCGCACACTTTTTGACAATTCCCTGTGGATATTTATAAAAAGATAAACGACCCGCATTTTTTATTGATGCATTTAGAGTGTGACCGTGGTTTATATTATAAACGTATTCATTTATGAAGTTATAATAACATTCCTGCTCAAAAAGATCATGAAATACGCATACTATTTCACATTGTAAATTTTCTATTTCAGGATAAATACCTAAATATTGGGCACATATAATAAAGAATCTATCAATTTTATAATCTAATACTATATCGCATATCGATGATTTAGCGATATCAACATATTGTATAGGACATAACGTAGCAAGATTTTCTTCCTGCATATCAGTATATGTAATCGGAGTTCTGGAATCATATAATGCATATATATTTATGTCATCAAGTTGGTGCGCTTTTTTAAGACGCACTAACTCCATTATAAAATAGCGTCCATATTCACCGGCTCCTGTTTTTAGCCGTAAAGTTACAAAATCTATAAGTAAATTCATAATTCTATGCTATTTGTTAAATACAAAATAGATGATATTTTTTGAAGACATAATTTGGAATCTACATCTTCCCATTTAATCTGCCGATTAACATAATCCTCAAACGATTGCTCTTCTGATAGCACTCGTTCTTGTAATCCTAAGTTGTTCAACAAATCCAACACTCGATTATTACTTCCTACATGTTCGCCTTTTAACGGAGTATATAAAAACGGACGATGAAAAAGAATAGAAAACACTATCCCATGAAAACTGGCGGTTACTACAAGTTTTGCATTAGCAATATACTGAATCCATTGCGAAATGGTGGCGTAGCAATACTCAACACCTTCAAACAATTCCTTTGCCGGAACGTAACCACTACTCGGTGTCACAATAATCGGTAGATGTTGTTTTTCTGCAAATGTCTTTATTGCATCAAAAGGAATATCATTAGCAGAAATATAATTCATACTATATATAAACACGCTCTCTTTGCCCTTCACATTAGATGTTAATCGTAAATAATCTGTTGCTTCTAACAGCATAGTTGGATCAAGAACGCACTCCGCATCACATCCGATCTCTTTTAACATTGATATAGCTGATTTCTCGCGTACTGAAATCGCATCAAACTTACTCAGATACTGTTTGAATATTGACTTCATTTCTTCTGTTAGAGATGCATGCCCAATACTTGGTGCATAAGCTATACGTTTAGTTGATGCAGTCCCAAATTGTAAGAAAAAGTTTCTGAGAGGAGCATCCGGCATTGTATAATTCCAGACTTGGTCACTTCCTGTGATATAAACATCTGCTTTAGGTGAATGCGACACCAGTTTTTCGGGATGATCATATATCTTTGACATCTTTAAATGCTCTTTGCGAAATTCAGGGAACTGACGGCGGCAAACTTCTTTGTCCAAACAAAAAGCAAATCTTTTATACACATAGTGTTTATATGCAAGATTGGTAGTGTAAAGAATGTAAGCAATTGCATCTTTCATTCCTTGTTTAATCCGCTTAACACCTCTTTTGTTATTTCTATGCTGCTCAGGCCACACATACTGACGAATCAAGAAAGCATCATAGCCTCGCTCACATAGGAAATGCTGCAATGCCCAACACTGCAATTGCTGTCCATAGTTGTCATTGGACTCCCAGTAGGTTATTATTCCTATTTTATTTTTGCCTAATTTCATTGTAAAATCAAATCAATATCTAAAAGTATTTTTTTCGTAAAATATTTTGCTCCTGTGCGATTCAGAAAAAGTGCATTGCAGTAATATTTATCATCTATAAAACGATTATCTTCTATGTAGTTAATACAGGGAACTCCTGTGGAGTCAATGACTGGATTTAGAAATGAGTATATATATATTTCTCTAAACTCTGGTCCCATCCTTTTTAGCAAATGCTCAGTCATTGGAAGGAGAACTAAAACAGGTCGAAAGTGATTGTCGTTACAATAGTCAATAATTCTTTGTAAATGTATAGTCGATTCTAAACGTCGTTTTGTGTTCTCATTTGTTAATGGCGCATCTAAACTGTCTATCATAAATTCGCTAAGCCATCCTTTTATATAATTTTGAGCATTGGTTTCTAATTCTTCTACTGAATACTGTTGTTCTGTTTGGAATTTTCTGGTATCCTTTTCTACATCGTGATACAAATACTTCAGATATTTCTTAATCGTCTTGGTATTTATAAAGCCATTTAATGATTCTAACATTGATTCTTTATAGGCTTGAATATGCTTTAATACCCGATAATATTTGTAAATATCAAACTGCGTCATTGTGTCCGTATAATTCCCCAATATAGAATAGAACGGAGCTATTGGTATTATGACTTTTGCATGAGGCTGCAATAAATAGGAATAAGCTTTCAGCATTTCAAGATCCATATCTAAACAGGAACGCCCTATTGACAAATTTATTCCTTCGCCATCCATATATTCAAACGCATACATCGCAGGACTGCTCCCGATGTTACACAGCGAATACCCCCCCCCGTGTGCCGTATTAGCAATTCGCATCAAACATTCAGCCCCATTCATATTATTTTCCCACCAGATTGTTTTACGTAAGAATGGAACTACGAATACTTCAAAACTATTTAATAAAACCTCCATCTATTCCTATAACTTGACCTATTATGCTATTTGCACTATCGCTCGCAAGGAATAAAATCAAGCTTGCCACTTCTTCCGGCAAAACCAAACGATGATTCCTATGCTGTTCTGTATATAAATTATTTCTATCCAGTTCTCTATGCCATTGAGATATATTTGTCGGTACATTACCCGGAGCAACAGCATTTATACATATTCCATACTCTGCCATCTGCATAGCTAAAGCCTTTGTAATGACATTCACCCCCCACTTTGATAATGCATATGGTGTACAATGGTATTGCTCGCCCGCGACTGAAGAAATGTTTATTATTTTTCCTTTGATATTACATTGCTTCAAATATTCACACTCTGCCAAATTCGCTCCATACATTCCTTTATGATTAATATTCATGATATATTCATATTTATCAGATAATGTCATATATTCTTGTGGAGTTTCATACACTCCAGCACAATTCACAAATATATTTATATCTCCAAATATCTCCGATGCATTTAGAAGTTTCATAGGAAAGGAGGATATGTCTGACACATCTAACTGGATAGCAGAAAGATTGGGATTATTTTCCTCATTTATGATTTTATCCAATTTTGATTGATTACGAGCTGCTATAATGACTTTTGCACCCTCTAAAAGGAACATACGTGCAGCAGCCAAGCCAATGCCGCTTGTGCCTCCGGAAACAAGAACCACACCCCTACTAAAGCGCTTATTATCAACAAAATACGACACACTACAAGTATATATTCCTCGGCGCTTTCGATATTGCCTAAAATCAGATATTAACTGCCTTACCTTTTTAATATTACGAATTATTCTTCCCATAGTATATTTTCTTTAACTATTTTTGCAGGATTACCGGCAACAGCACAATGCGCAGGTACATCTTTCGTTACCACCGCATTGGCTGCAATAATTGCTCCATCTCCTACATTTACACCCTTCAAGATATTTGCCCCTTGTCCAATCCAGACATGCTCGCCTATTGAGACAGGCTTACAAATTTTGAAATGTTCATCTTTAACCGAATGCCCATCGTATGAGCGGATAACTACGTCACGTCCAATAGCACAGCCATTACCAATCTCAATGGTATCACCGGCTGTGACTTGTACATGTTCATTAAAGAAGCCGTTGTGTAGGATAAGCTTGCTATTCTTATAGACTCGGATATAGCTATCAGCACCTATCGCAAAGTTTCCCCTTATAATAAGTTCTGCACCCTCTTCTAACCAAATTCGTGTTTGCTGCCTTGCACCACGAACTTGCTGATTACCTATGCGTAATTTCCCATTAATAATTATCCTCGCTCCATTATCTATTTGGATTATTGCGTCTGACAAAGGTATTACATAACTTTTATTAATTCTTCTAATTTGATTCGAGAAGTAATTCAAATTGACATATTGACAAAATCTAAACAAAGAAAAATGCATTTCGCCCCAATGCCTCCATAAATTCTTAAGATGTCGCAATAATCGACGAACATAAGATATATTATTAGCAGACTGTTGCTTTGTGAAATATTCTTTAGATACTTGGTCAAAACTTTTTTGATCAAGTGCTAAAAAGAAAGCATCTCTACTATTCACTTTTGCATCGACAGAAGTATACACTCCCGATTTGTTCTTCAAAACATCTAATGCGAATTGCTTGTAAACGATATTCTCCTTTATATTATCAAAAAGTTTTTCTCCCTTTTCAGAATTAAGTAATACCAAGGAAGTACCTTTATCTTGATCCATGGAAGAATCATATTCATTGATATTCCAAAAATCTGCAAAAGTTATATCGGCAGCATGAGTTAACCCTTTGAATTGGCATTGATAACATGACGGACGACAGAAATTTCCGGCTTGTAAATATCCCACAAAGAACAAATCCGTATATCTATCCTCGCAGTATTCCTGACCATTCTCAAAATTCACGCGCATAGAGAAGCGATGCCATCCCCATTTCTTATTCTTGGCTTTAATCTCTACAGCTCTTGAATTATATTGCTTCTCAAGCATTTCTATATACTTGAGCCAAACCTTAGGAGAATTAACGCCACGACAAATAAAATCTATAGTTGTAAGATTTGTTTGAAGCTTCTCCGGTAAGTAATTTTTTAGCGCATGAATTTGACATGGTGTGCCACAGAATAATACTTTATGACCAGCTTTCAACTCGACTGATATTTGTTTATACACACCTTGTGCATTGCTCTGGAGATATTTGCTACTACGTAATTGCGGTAGTAAGTCTTGATTTTGCGTGATTATTTGTGAGACCGTATGATCTTTGTTATAGACAGCCCCACCAACAAAACCACCTTCCTTGAAAACATAATTAGCCAGTTCCGAGAATATACCTCCAGATGTCGAGTCAAGACGAACTGCCTCATTCTTCGAATAGGCGCCATAAACGAGAGGCGTATCAGCGCTTTTTGATGTCTTATGTAACACAGGGCACACTTTCTCACACAGCCCACAGTTTGTGCATTTGGATGCATCTACCTCCGGATACCAAAAGCCCTCGTTATCGGTCTTGAACGTGATTGCTCCATACGCACAGACATCTCCGCACGCATTGCATCCGCAACAGTCTATTTTATTTTTGATGTTTATCATATTTTAATATTTCCCTTCGGTTTCGGAGTTGTCCATCCTTCTTTCAAGAATCGACTTCTTTCTCCTGCCATCGGCATTATGATATGTAGTGATCTTTGCATTTTTTCTATTTACTTCTTTACTCGCCACTTACTAGAGACATACGGGACAGATACGAGAGGATAAGGGGTTCATTCTTCTACCAACTCCACTTCAATATCACCCGTAATATTCTTTCTTATTACCTCCGTTCCACATTTTGGGCATTCACCTGTTTCAATACTACGCATCGGCCATACTCCGTTCGTAACTACTACTTTAATTTTTGCTCCACATTGGGGGCATACTACTTCTTCTGAATATTTACTTGGCATATCTCCAAATTATTTAACTATTACAACTTTATTCCACTTAACTTTTGATAGGTATCTAACGCATACTTATCAGTCATGCCGGATATCCAATCAACTACAAGACGTAAGCGATTATACAGCGGAAGTTCCTTAATTCTAAGTTTAAACTCGGAATCATTATCTGGATCATACAACCCGCACTCATGATGAACCAATTTCAACCCCGAATCCGACATCATTCGATAAATACGGTCATCTTTTCCAGGGTCAACTATAAGTACCTTTTCTAAAACAATATCCAGCAACCCATTAAGGACTGAACGACCGGTCAACTCAGCAGACACAATAGATTTATCAGTAAACAACTTCTCACTTTCATATTTCTTTAAGGCCTCATACACCATTAAAGAATCATCCTCTAATAGTTCTTTGTTATATATTCCGGCATCTATTTCTTGTAGATTTTTAATAAATGTATTCAGTGTATGATTAACAAAATAACCAATAAGTGCAACTCGGAAGTTAACATCATTTTTCTTTTTATATGGTACATCTTTTAGTTTCAGCAGTTTCTTCAAACTAAATTTACCATCTTCAACCAACATTTCTTGTGAGAACACCTCATGGTTCACAGCATGATTAATGAAATTATCAACCCATTGATATATCTGTTCTAACGTAATCTTTCCAGCATTTATACCATCTTCCAAATCCATCGCTGTATAACAAATCGAATCAGCTGCCTCTACAAGAAAAGACAATGGATGGCGCATTATTTTACCATCTGATTTTTGCATATTACATGCTTTTACTACTTTTTGAAACACATCATGCTCAGTAGCAAATATTCCATGTTTATGTTTCCCCACGTATCCCCCTTTATCTTTGTCTCCCTCATTGGGATATTTCAAATACGCACCTAATGCTGCAAATGTTAGGTTTAATCCATGTAAATCCCCTAAATATTGCCCTTTCGTCAATATCCTAAAACCTTCAGCATTACCATCATATTGCGTAAAATCAGCTCTATGAGCCTCACAGAATGCTAATTCTGCTGCTCCCCAATCCTTTCTGTTGGAACATAAATTTAAACCATCAAAATATTTTTGTATTGTATCTTCACCATAATGTCCGAAGGGAGGATTACCTATATCATGAACGAATGCTGCTGTTTTTAAAATTGCGCATAACTTCTGCTCTAACTCAAATGATTCTTTTTCACCATACGTACTAATAAAATCTTCATTACGGCACAAACTACTTCCTAAAGAAACTGCAATGTTCATCACTTCCAGAGAATGAGTCAAACGTGTATGAACTGAATCTCCGCTTGTAAGAGGAAACACCTGAGTTTTATCATGCATACGTCTAGCTGCAGTACAGAAAATTACTCTACCAAAATCGCTATCGTATTCACTACGCATATCCGCGTCCCCCGCCTCATGCTGATGACCTGTTTTACTATTGGGTTTACGGTCTCTTTCATAAGACAAATATTTTTCCCAATCAATTTTATACATATCAACAAATTGATTTAATAAATTCTTCTATTGTGTTGTTATTATATAGCACTCTTCCAAAATGCTTCATTTGAACCTCTTCATATTCATGAAACAAAGTTCCCTTTCCATGCTGTCTTATCCATGATTTTAACCGATCGGATATACCGCAATTGAGTTTCTGAGAATAATATAATGTATTCACCACACATAAATCAGGATAAGGGTTTTCTTCATACACATAATCCAAGGTATGACTATTCATAAATTCCAAAAAAGCATCACCTACGATGAATTGATTATTCTTGTAATCATACACAATGGATGAGAAATTAAAGAACGAAGTAAGTATCAGTTCATCTGGTGTAGGCTGCGCTTTTTTTCTACGGATACCCCACGTAGCAGGTAAGCACCATACATCTATTGTCAATCCGTTTTTCTGCACTTTTGCACCTCCAAATTGATTAATAAATTTCAATCCATCTGTCAGCACATTATCAAGAGTATTTCCAGATAAAACTATATCCACATCTCTTGAAACTTCATCAATATTTAAGAAAAAATCACGGATTACACCACTGAATATATATACTCTTTTACGCGATTTAGCCATCTTATCCAAATCAGCCACGATGCCGGAATTAACATAGTGGCGCTCAAAAGCGTCCCTAAAAGCCTGTGATTGAGCTTCTATCCATTGACGGCTATATATTTTTTTTCCTGAGTGCATCAAATATCTTAATTATCAATATTTTTCATCCCATGAATATGAATACAACACTTCTTGTGGAATATTACCTCTTATGCTTATGTAACTTCGATCTGGATTGACTTGAAATACTCGACATTTGTCCTTTGAACAATATTCTATTTCTAGCCAATTTTCTCCTTCTTCTAAACGCCATAAATCTCCAGCAAGAATGGAGCCTGTAGGCTTAATATCTTCATGACTGGTAACATATTTTTCTACTTCTGACGGTAGAGCAAACATATCACCATTTTTAACACATGTTGCTATCCTCTCTTTAATTAATTTGAAAATTGCTTCCATAATATTGGAATTTAATTAGGGTTATTTTTCTTTTAGTTTCAAGCCATATTTAGTTCTCAGTTGTGAGTCGGTCATCTCTCGCTCATCTCCCGCTCATCGGCCAGTTGTTACTTATTCGCTTTCATCAACCGTTTTGTTTCGCGTAACTCTTTTTGCAGCAGTTCCATGCGCTCCTTCAGTTGCTCTTGTGTTGGGAGCATGTCTTTAATTCGCACATTATTATACGTTGCCACTCCCATCGGTGTACTGATACCACGGAAAGACCATTGCACATCTGCTTTATTCATATCCGAACAGATAAGCAAACCGATAGTTGGATTATCATCATCGGCCTTCAACAGGTCATCTACCGCATTGACATAGAAATTCAGTTTGCCGGCAAACTCCGGTTCAAAAGCTCTCGCTTTCAGTTCGCACACTATATAGCAGCGCAAGCGGATATGATAGAACAGCAAATCAATCTTGCGCGTCGTATCCCCAGCTATCAGTTCCTTCTGCCGTCCGATGAAAGCAAAGCCGGTTCCGAGTTCCAATAACAAATCCGTTACACTTTTGCTCAATGCCTCCTCTAACTCCTGCTCGTCGTATATCTCATGCTTGACGGTGGCAAAGCCGAAATCATAGTTCTCTTTGAGCACCTCTTGCACCAGCTTACTCTGCAAAGCGGGCATGTGCTCGGCGAAGTTATTGAGAATCTTTCCTTGATGCTCGTATAAGTTCGCCTTGATACAATTTACCAATGCTGCCCGGCTCATACCCTGCTCTATCGTCTTTCCTATATAGAACAACGCTTCATCAACGGATTTGCATTTAGAAATAATGGCGATGTGATGTCCCCATGGAACTAATGCTAGTGGTGCCGGAAATTCTCCAACGGGTTGTTGAAGTTTTTCTCCACCACGCTGGTGGAGTATTTCTGCAGCAACTTGTTGCAGTTTTGCCTTCTCTAATTCTGCAACAGGTTGTTGCAGTTTTGTATATGGCTGATTATAAAATAGATACCATTGCTTCATGCACCAAATATTGCGGGTTGAGAACCCATCTGCATTCGGGAACTCGCGTTGGAGATCAAGACTCACTTGCTCTACTACTCCTGCGCCCCAGCGCTCTTCAGCTTTCTTTTGCACCAAGTCACGTCCCAACTCCCAATTGAAAAGCAATTTCTCCGCGTTCACATGCACAGAAGCCTTCACTTGCGCAGAACGGTAGCGATGCTTCAATTCGGCAATCCATTCCGCGTAGTCCATATCAATATGTATATCGTGCGATTTCACGATACGCGGTTGCTTTGATATTTCGTTTTCTTTATTCATTTTCTAATTATTTCTCTCTCGGTCGTCGCTCGGTAGAAAAGGATTTTATACTCTCCACTCACAACTTATACTCTCTCGCTAATTCGAGTGCCGAAACCACCGGCTAATAATACTACTTTCATAATCTTTATTTACTACCTATTAATCACACGATAGATATAATCTAATCACACGATGTGAAATTGTGTTTTGGCATATCTCAAGTATTTCTCATGTATATTCTCAAGTATTTCTCAAGCACAAAACATGCATTCGCTCATGCATCTGCCATAAGGAGTCTGCGGTACACGCTTGCATCTTCAACAATTATCAACCATTTTCAATTTCTTCTTAATCGCACGATACGCGTTGTCTAATCACACGATATGCAATTTGGGCGCAAAGGTACAAAAAAATAATCAAATATGCAAATATTTGCGCTAAAAATTTCATTATGCTTGCATATTTGAAGGTTTTGGAACAAATAGTCGTTAATTGCAAGATCGTGCGGCTATCATTTTGAGGTGGGATTTCCTTTGGAAATATCGGTGCACTTACCGGTACGATTTGAAAAAGAAAATACACCTCGTAGTGTCCAAATAAAATATACCTCGTAGTGTCCTATAAATAAGAATAGTAGCGTCCCGTAAAAAAGAACAAAACCTATAAAACCCTTTTAAGTGCTTTATCGCTGCGCGACTACGTTATTTAGCGCTAAAAACGCCATGTAAACGAGTTTTCAGATCGTTTTTACCACTAAATCCAATACCCTGACGGGTTAAAGCCCTTAAAAGACATAAACACAAAAAACATTTATTTTTCTATCGTCGCGCGCAAAATTGTTACAAATCATACTCAAATATAATTACTCACAACAACGGTTTGGGGATTAATGGGACACGAGTGAAAGATAGCCGATTGTTAAGATTTCAGCACGGTATCTCGTCGGTATCCTGTCGGCCTATTGTGTCGTCAGCGTCCCGTCAGTGTGTCGTACTTAGCAGCAAGCGCAAAAAGTTGCCGATTGTTAAGATTGTGCTCCTGAAGTGAGCGTGTTTGCCACTCTATTATGAATCGGTTGCAAGTCGTCATCGTTCGGTGAGCGTTCGGTGAGCGTTCGATAGGCGTTTGTCGGGATTCAATCCCGACGCAATAAACAAAGAAAGATTTATACGCCGTAGACAAAGTACAAATATTTATTGTACATTCGGACGCCGCCTGCCGCAAAAGCGGCATTCCCCCGAATAGCAGTCCTCATTTTTATTAAAATACACCGTAGAAAAAAGTGCAAAAATTCGCACTGAGTCCGATAATAGCACAATCGGGATTATCAGTGAGCAAGCTCCCAATAGTCCCAATTGTGCTATTAATTTGAATAAATTCAAAATTTTTGCACTTTTATTTGCGTATTCCAAAAATTTGTTGTACATTTGCGCTTTGAAAATGAAAAGTAACGAAAATAATAGCGCACGCAACATATAAGTAGCATGGAGAGAGCCGTATTAGTAGGGCTGATAACGCCGTACCAGAACGAAGAACGAACACACGAATACCTCAATGAATTGGCGTTCTTAGCCGAGACAAGAGGTATAGAAACCGTGAAGCGGTTCATTCAGCGCGTGGTTGCCCCAGACAAAACGACCTATATCGGGAAAGGCAAAGTAGAGGAGATTAGGCAATATATCATTTCGCAACAAGAAGAAGCACCTATAGATCTCGTCATCTTCGATGATGAGTTAAGCCCTAAGCAATTACGCAACATTGAGCGTGACCTGAATTGGCGAGAGGATAAGAAAGAACGTTGCGAGATACGGGTAATGGACAGGACAATCCTCATTTTGGAGATATTCCTGCAACGGGCGCAGAGTTCGTATGCCAAGACGCAAGTGGAGATAGCCCATCTACAATATATGCTGCCTCGTCTAACTCGGATGTGGTCTCACTTAGACCGTCAACATGGGGGAGGCGGAGGTACCAACCGCGGTACGGGAGAGACCCAGATAGAAGCAGACCGCCGGATAATCGGTAATCGTATAGCGTTGCTGAAAGAGGAGTTGAAGAAGATAGACCGTCAAATGGCTACACAGCGTCAGAATAGAGGTAAATTAGTGCGGGTGGCACTGGTAGGGTACACGAATGTGGGCAAATCGACGCTGATGAACACCTTAGCCAAGTCAGAAGTATTTGCGGAGAACAAGTTATTTGCGACCCTCGACACGACGGTACGAAAGATGACGATAGAGAACCTGCCGTTCCTACTGACGGACACCGTAGGGTTTATTCGGAAACTGCCGCACCACTTGGTGGAGAGTTTCAAATCGACATTGGACGAAGTGAGAGAAGCCGATTTGCTGCTGCATATAGTGGACATTTCGCACCCCAATTTTGAGGAACAATACGAGGTTGTAGAAGCCACCATCAAATCCTTATTACCTAACGGCAAAAAGTTACCGGCCATCGTGGTATTCAACAAGATAGACCAATACACCTATGAGCCGAAAGACGATGATGACCTGACCCCTGTTCAGCCATGGAACAGAACACTCCACGAAGTAGAGTCGCAATGGCGCCAACGCTTGGAGGAACAAGGAATAGATGTTGTGTTTATTTCTGCAAAACACAAAGATAATATCGACGAGCTGAAGAACCTTATATATAACCGTGTGCGCGAGATTCATATCAGCCGTTTCCCCTACGACGATTTCCTATATCCGGATATACACCTGACCACAGAATAAAAAACAACTACTAACTATAAATACTAATATTATGAACGAAGAACTTAAACGAATCATGGCCGTCGCCCAGACATGGTTAGATGGCAATTACGATGAGCAAACCAAGGCAGAAGTACGCCGCATGATGGAAGCCGAGGACAAGACCGAACTAATCGACTCCTTCTATCGTACTCTTGAGTTTGGAACAGGCGGTTTACGCGGTATCATGGGTGCCGGCACTAACCGAATGAATAAATATATTGTGGCTCAAGCGACGCAAGGTTATGCCAATTACCTGATGAAAGTAGGTCGCGAAGGTGGTTTCAGTTCCGTAAAAAAAGGTGAACAATTGTCTGTAGTGGTATGTCACGACTGCCGCAATAACGGTCGTTTGTTTGCAGAGACGGTGGCGAATATCTTCTCCGCCAACGGGTTTAAGGTTTATCTGTTTGAGTCGCTGCGTCCCACTCCCGAGTGTTCCTTTGCCATTCGGCATCTGCACTGCCAAGGCGGTGTGAATGTGACAGCCTCGCACAACCCGAAGGAGTACAATGGTTACAAGGCGTATTGGGAAGACGGTTCACAGGTGCTGCAACCGCACGACAAGGGTATTATTGATGAAGTGAACAAAGTACGTCTGGAAGATGTACGCTGGGAGCCGAACAAAGACCTGATAGAGATTATCGGCGGCGAAATGGACTATGACTATATGATGGCAGTTAAGTCCGTGATGATTGACCAAGATGTCATCAATCGCCACAATGACCTCAATATCGTTTATACGCCGTTGCACGGCACAGGTAGGCAGATTATCCCGATGTGTCTTCGCTCATGGGGTTTCCAAAACATCCATGTAGTACCGGAACAAATGGTGATAGACGGTAATTTCCCGACAGTAGTAAGTCCCAACCCCGAAAACGCAGAAGCAATGACCTTGGGTATGCAATTGGGAACCAAGCTGAATGCCGATTTGGTTATCGCTTCCGACCCGGACGCAGACCGCATCGCCATTGTAGTGCGTAATCAACGCAACGAATGGACCATCATCAACGGTAACCAAACGATAATGATGTACATGTACTACATTATCAACAACATGAAGAAACTCGGCAAACTCACCCCCGACATGTACCTTGTAAAGACCATTGTGACCTCGGAAGTGGTACGCCGCATAGCGGATAAGCAAGGTGTGACATTGACTGATGAGTACACCGGCTTCAAGTGGATTGCTAACCGCATTCGGATGTGGGAAGGTAAACGCAAGTATATCGGCGGAGGCGAAGAGTCCTTCGGCTTTATGGCATTCGACGGTGTACGGGATAAATGCTCGCCATCAGCTATCTGCTTGATTTGCGAGATTGCCGCATACGCCAAGGATAACGGCATGAGCCTGTTCGAGTACCTGCTGAATATCTATATGGAGTATGGTTTCCAACGGGAAGTAACCATCAATGTTGTTCGTCCGGGCAAGACCGGTGCTGAAGAAATAGCCGCAATGATGGTGAACTACCGCACGAACCCGTTGACAGAAATTGCCGGTGAGAAGGTTATTAAGACCAAAGATTTCCAAGAGTCGATAGAGCGCAATCTCGTGGACGGCAAATGGGTAGAGAAAGAGATTCATATGGCGTTAGAAGCCAAATCGAACGTGCTGCAATACTTCACAGAAGGCGGTTTGAAGGTTTCCGTCCGTCCTTCCGGAACAGAGCCGAAAATCAAGTTCTACTTCGAGATACCGGCAGAGATGAAGACTCCTGCGGACTACGATGCTGCCACCGCTGCCGCCGAAGCCCGCGTACCGGCGATTAAAGCAAGTTTGGGAATAGCTTAACTCGGACTCAATACTGACTAAAAAATAAGCGGAGCCTCATAGCTCCGCTTATCTTATATACCAGGCTGCCGTGGCGGCAGTCCCAGCGTCTCGGCAGCCTATAGCGGCTTCTTAGCGATTCGCGTACATGGACTCGTAATATTTTTCGTACTCGCCGGAGGTGATATTGTCGAGCCAAGCCTGGTTATTGAGGTACCACCTAACGGTTTTTTCGATACCCTCTTCGAACTGCAGAGAGGGTTCCCAGCCGAGTTCTTGTTGCAGTTTGCGGCTATCAATGGCGTAGCGCATGTCATGCCCTGCCCGGTCGGTGACATAAGTAATGAGATTCATATCCTCATCCTCCCGACGTCCCAACAAACGATCAACGGTATGGATAAGTACTTTGACAATATCAATATTCTTCCACTCATTGAAGCCACCAATATTATAGGTTTCCGCCACTTTACCTTTATGATAAATAAGGTCTATGGCGCGTGCGTGGTCCTCAACAAAGAGCCAGTCGCGGACATTCTCCCCTTTACCATAGACAGGTAGCGGTTTGCGATGGCGGATATTGTTGATAAAAAGCGGAATCAACTTCTCCGGGAATTGGTAAGGTCCATAGTTATTGGAGCAATTGGTGACAATAGTGGGCATGCCGTATGTGTCGTGAAAAGCCCGGACGAAGTGGTCCGAAGATGCTTTGGAGGCAGAATACGGACTATGGGGCATATACTTATTGGTCTCCAAGAAGAAATCTTCTCCATATGCTTCATGGCCTTCAGCAGAAGCTTTGGTGGTGAAGGGCGAAGGAATCCCCTCGGGGTGTGTCATGGCTAATGCACCATAAACCTCATCGGTCGATATGTGGTAAAAACGTTTCCCTTCATATTTCTCCGGCAGAGATTCCCAATAGAGTTTAGCGGCTTGTAACATTGACAACGTTCCCATCACGTTGGTGCGGGCAAAGGTGAAGGGGTCTTTGATGGAGCGGTCCACATGGCTTTCTGCCGCCAAATGGATAACGCCGGTGACATGTTCTTCTTGCATCAGGTGATAGATGGTATCAAAATCACATATATCCGCTTTAACGAATTTGTAATTAGGACATGCCTCAATATCTTTGAGGTTCGCCAAGTTGCCGGCATAGGTGAGTTTATCGACATTGATGATACGGTAGTCGGGGTATTTATTGACAAATAGACGAACTACATGAGAGCCGATAAAACCTGCACCGCCGGTGATGATAATGGTTTGTGTCATATTATATAATAAATTGAATTTGTTTCAAAAGATAGGGACACACTGTTCCCTCTTTATCTTTAAGGAGCAATTCTCCTTGTTCGCCAATGCCGGCGATGGCCGCCTCAAAGACCTTTCCGGTTGCGAGTTCACGATACCGATAGTAACCTTCCCGTCGATAGAGACGGGCACGGTAGGCTGCTTGGACTAACGAAGCGTCCGCATGCAGCCATTTCTTGAGTTGCAGTACCAATTGGTCATGCAACGGTTCAAGGGGCACCTCATGCCCTGTCTCCAAGGCGATGGAGGTCGGGTTAGGCGCGTCGGAGATAAATTGTACTTGATTAACATTTAGACCAATACCGACAATCGCTTGTCCGATAGAGTGTCCTCGCAAACTTGATTCAATCAATATACCACATATCTTTTTATCCCCTACATAAATATCATTAGGCCATTTGATTGCCACCCCCTGCAGGTAATGCTCCAAGCACTCAGCGATAGCGATAGAACTACCCATCGTGATGTCAAAGGCTTTCTCAGCGGCTATCGGTCCCTCCAAGCGGTAGGACATTAGGATATTCTTACCTCGTTCCGCCTCCCAGCTATTGCCCTGCTGCCCCCGTCCTGCCGTTTGATATGTGGTCCAAACTTCTTCGACCGACAATGTGCGAATCAAGTCATTGGTACTATTGGTTTGCTCGATATACATCCAGAAGATATTGCTCTATAAAATATTGTATATTACGTGCCTTTCCTGCAGCTGAATTAATGAGAATAGCGAATGCCCAACGGTGCCCATTGGGCATATCTATGTAGCCTGCGAAGTTTTTGGTACCTGCAATTGTACCGGATTTGGCATGAATACGCCCCTCTAACTCCGTTCCGTCACATAATGAGCGCAACGTGCCGCTTTGTCCCGATATGGGTAAAGATGCGTACCAGATATCCTGATACTTGGATTTATTCATGTACGTCAGCAAATTAACCAAAACAGATGCAGAAATAGCATCTTGCGGTGCTAAGCCGCAGCCGTCTTTGATTAGGGCATTACGCACATTGATGCCACGGCGTAACCAGAAGTCACGCAGAAAATTACAGGAGTTAGCAACCGTTCCCGGCGTGCCGTATTGCAAACCAAGATACCTAAAAACAGCCTCGGCATAAAGGTTGTTCGAGTTGATATTGGTCTCTGCTATCAAAGCTCCTAAACTATCCGATTTATGCTCATAAATCAGCGTGCGTGCTGCCGTCAGCAAGGGCGTTTCCCCCAGTGGTTCATGAGTAACCGCGATACCGGCTTCTTCCAAGCGCTGTGTCAAATGATGCGCCAATAAAAATCCCGGATTGGGTAAGTCTGCTTTGACGCCAAACTGCCCCTGGTTACTGGGCACAGAGCCTGTCAAGTAGCGGATATTCATATAAGGCAGCCCACTGACAAAGGCGCCATCATACGTAATACTTGTGCAGCGGATATGGTTAATGAACTGCAAACCGGGATAATCAGGCTCCGTTCTGACAACATCTGCCATGGTACCTATCGGGCCGCTCTTCAAGACGATATTGAGGGTATTGTCCATATAATTGAGCGCAAAGATACCGGGTGCATAGTAGTTACCGCAGTCTTCCATGAGCCATGCCGGATTAGCAGCATCGGCATCCAATAGGTTTTGGTCCGCCCTAACACAACCGCTTATTTTCCGGATTCCGGCTTCACGCACCTTTCTGACCCAGACATTCAGACAGCGCTGGTACGACTTCAAGTTTCCCAAGGAAGGATCGCAACCGCCACGAATAATGAGGTCCCCCTCTAACACACCATCTTGAATCGCCCCAGTATATTCAATCCAAGTACTAAATCTAAACCCAGGACCTAAAGTCTCTAATGCCGCTCCCGTTGTCAGCAATTTCATCACCGACGCCGGAGGAACCACATTATTAGGACGGTATGCTTCAATAACTTCACCTGTCGAAAGGTCCTTCAGCTGAACAGAGATATTGGCTTGTTGAATCGGTCCTGCTTCTGTCAGTATGGAGATATTAAGCAAGACGGATAAGAAGATATTTAGAATTGCCATGGTCAATTTTCTATAAAAGTGCTGCAAAAATATACTTTTTTTTGCATATATGCAAATAATTTTGTACTTTTGCAAGCTAAATTGCGATAATATGGGTAATATTCAAAAGAAAATTCTGCTATACTTAATTCTCCTTATAGAGATTCTCTGGACAGTTAACCTGTTCTCTATTTACTACGCACCACAGCAATTTGACTATCAGTTTGAAAATGCCTATTGGACAGCTTCTCACCTTATTGAGATTCCAAGTCTTAGAGGAGTTGCGGCAGAGCAGCATGTAGCTTTGAATAACGCTCAACAAGCGACTATACCCTATATAATTTTTTCCCTCATAGCGATAGGTTTCCTTATATTCTCGCTGGTGAATTTCAAGCACAATTTCACGCGGCGGATAAGTTGGATTGTGTCGCTGATGATTATGATGTTGATGATTGTACTCTTTTTATAATCTACAGTTATGCCTCGTAAACCCAAAAATAACACAAATGACTTGCTCATCATTGAGAATGACTGCCGTGGCGGCCGGCGTGACGCCGGTGTCAGCGGGGGCAGTAGCCGAAGCGGCAAGTCAACAGTAGAAAAGCCTACTTTCAAACAACGTTGGGAGGCTTTTATAACTACCGCCAATTTGATTCTCAACGACCCTAAGACTCGCATAATCAGCGGTCTTATCCTCTGCTGCCTCGCATTGGTATTATTGCTTAGCTACGGATGTTATTTCTTCACCGGCAAAGAGGATTTTTCTATCCTCATGCTTGATAAAGCTGCTCGGCAGAGCCATGTTGCAGACATTCGTAATATATTAGGTCTTCCCGGAGCGCAGTTGGGTGAATGGCTCATCAATGACACCTTCGGGCTACTTTCCGTCATTTGGGCAATACTGTCTCTTGTCTATGGTTTGATTCTATTTAAGGTCATGCAGGTGAGACATTGGCGGCTATTGTTGTCCTCCCTATTCGCGATACTATGGGGGTCTATCTTATTAGGATTTATCCAACAAGTTGCGTCTCTGCACCTCTTCTTTCGCTTAGGCGGCAAGGTCGGTGAGACGATCGCCGCTGCCGGTATTGTCTATATGCACCCCGCAGGCATGATTATCGTGCTGGCGGTCTCGTTCATCATCTTTTGCGTACTGATGGATGTCAAGATATGGGAAAAGCTTTTGCAGCACAAAAAGAAAGAGCCGGAACCAGCTGAAGTCAATCTCAATATCAAAGATAACATACCTGCTCCTGTTGTTGAGATAATCAAGCCGGAAGTAGAGGCAGAAGAGCAACCTGCCGCGGCGTCCAGCGCTGTACCTGTTGTAGAGATAATCGAGCCGAAGTCTGAAGAGCAACCTGCCGTAGCGGCCGGCGTGACGCCGGTGTCGGCGGCTGTGCAGCTCAATGTGGAGACTCATAGTGTTGCTGACTCCGGCGTCTCGCCGACTGACAGCATAAGCATCGATATAGAGGAGACAAAGGCGGTGGAACTCTCTGAAGATGACCCCGATTATCTGCTTAAGAAACTCGGTCCTTATGATCCGCGTAAAGATTTATCGAACTATAAATTCCCGTCTCTCACTCTTCTTAAAACTTATGACAATGAGACAGCCCCGCTCATTGACCAAGAGGAGCAACAAGCTAATGCCCGGCGCATCGTTGAGACCTTGCGCAATTATGATGTGGAAGTAGAGAAGATTCATGCCACCATCGGTCCGACCGTTACGCTCTATGAGATTGTGCCCAAGGCGGGAACCCGTCTTTCTAAGATTCAGTCGCTTGAGAACGATATCATGATGTCCCTTAGCGCCATAGGTATTCGTATCATTGCGCCTATGCCCGGTAAAGGGACGGTGGGTATAGAGGTACCTAACGAAAAGCCGCAGGTAGTCTCCATGCATTGCGCCATTGCCTCGAAGAAATTCCAAGAGGAAACGAGCAAGATGAAACTCCCTGTCGCGATGGGAAAAACGATTACCAATGAGGTATTCTGTTTCGACCTGGCTAAGACGCCGCACCTCCTGGTTGCCGGTGCTACGGGTCAAGGTAAATCAGTCGGACTCAATGCTATTATTACTTCCTTATTATATAAGAAGCACCCTGCCGAACTCAAATTTGTTTTGGTAGACCCAAAGATGGTTGAGTTTAGCATCTATAAACCGCTTATCAAGCACTACCTCGCCGCCATGCCGGACCAAGAGGATAGGGATATCATCATTACCGATTGCCAAAAAGTGATCAACACCCTTAACTCATTGGTAATAGAGATGGAGGACCGTTATTCGCTATTGGCAGAAGCCGGATGCCGTAACCTTGAGGATTACAACGATAAGTTCGTCAGCCGGCACCTTAATCCCGAGAAAGCGGTTGAGAATGTTGTAACTAAAAAGATTCTGCACCACCACTTTATGCCCTATATCGTCATCATCATTGACGAGTACGGTGATTTCATTATGCAAGCCGGCAAAGAGGTTGAACGTCCTATTCAGCGTATTGCTCAAAAAGCCCGTGCGGTCGGCATGCACATGATTTTAGCTACCCAACGACCGGATGTCAAGATTGTCACCGGTACAATTAAAGCCAACATCCCAACCCGTATCGCCTTTAGAACGCAGTCTGTGGTAGATAGCCGTACCGTATTAGACACAAAGGGTGCTGACCAACTTATCGGTAAGGGAGATATGCTCTACTCCGGCGGGGGTAATTTGACGCGTATCCAGTGCGCCTTTGTTGACACGCCTGAGGTGGAAGCCATCGTCAACCATATCCACTCTCAACAAGGCTATCTTGAACCATACCAATTGCCGGAATACGTACCTGAAGGACAAGAAGATGCACCCACTCCCGGCTCTGTTGACACCCGTCATCTGGATCCGATGTTTGCAGATGTAGCGCGCTATGTCGTAGCTAAACAAGAAGGCTCAACCTCTCGGTTGCAACGAGCATTTGAGATTGGCTATAACCGCGCCGGCAAACTGAGTGACCAATTGGAAGCATTGGGTATCGTCGGTCCTAATAAAGGACCCAAGGGACGGGATGTCTTGATTCAAGACCCTGAGAGTCTTGAGAAATTATTGGAAGGACTCGCATAAATGTTCGGTTTACCAATCACATGGGGAGATGTCTTGGATATCCTGCTTTTTGCAGGTATCCTGTTCGGTATTTATCAAATCCTTAAGCGTTCCGGCGCCACCAACCTTTTCTGGGGGATTTTTGCCTTTTTGGCAGTATGGGTTTTTATACGCAATGTTCTGCACTTAGGTTTGACGGGAGCATTCTTTGACCGCATTATTGATGTAGGAGCGATTGCCATCATTGTCATCTTTCAGGAAGAGATACGCACCTTTTTCTACAACCTCGGTTCGCGTTTCAGCGGACGACTCACTTTTAGAGACCGAACGATGTCGAATGAAGAAACGACCCGCCAGACAGCGATGATGATTGTGCGTGCCTGCCAAGATATGTCTCGTACCAAGACCGGTGCGCTGATTGTGCTCGCCGGTCATCATGATCTGAAAGCCTATGCCGACACGGGGGAACGTATTGATGCCCGTCTCTCGACACGACTGATAGAGAATATCTTCTTTAAAAACAGTCCCCTTCACGACGGGGCTCTCATTGTGGATAATAACCGTATCCTTGCAGCCGGAGCAATTTTACCGGTTAGCAAAGATACCACGATACCGCAGTCATTCGGGCTACGACATCGAGCGGCATTGGGTATCACCGAAATGACCGGCGCTACAGCTATCGTTGTCTCGGAGGAAACCGGACATATATCGGTAGCACAAATAGCATCTCTCACCGATATAGCCACGATTAGCGATATCGATGAGAGCGAACTTCTGCCTTTGGTTATCAAGGCATTAGGTATGCAATAGCTATTTTAATTCTTCAAGAACTTATCCGCATCCAAAGCTGCTTTACAGCCCGAACCGGCTGCCACAATGGCTTGTCGATAGGTGGGGTCTGCACAATCGCCAGCGGCGAACACTCCGGCTATATTGGTCTTGGTGCTTGCACCCTCGGTTAAGATATAGCCTTCTTCATTGAGATTAAGATAGTCTTTAAATAAATCCGTATTGGGTTTATGCCCGATAGCGAGGAAGAAACCGCTGATAGCAATATGCCTTATCTCTTCCTCGGCGCTACCCTTTTTATAGACCAAGTCAGCTCCTTCTACTTTGCCTTCGCCGGTCAGGCATAAGGTGTTATGTTCAAATAAGACCTCTATCTTAGGGTTATTGAGCACCCTATCCTGCATAATCTGTGAAGCACGCAAATAAGGTTTCCTAACAATCATATAGACTTTTTCGCAGAGTCCGGCGAGGTAACTCGCTTCCTCACACGCCGTATCGCCGCCACCGACAACCGCTACCACTTTCTTGCGGTAGAAAAAGCCGTCACATGTGGCGCAAGCACTCACACCGCGACCGTGATAGGTTCGCTCGGACTCTATACCTAAGTATTTAGCAGCCGCACCCGTAGCGATAATAATCGTCTTCGCCTCTAATAATTCCGTATCTTCCACCCACACTTTATGGGGAACTTTAAGCGGCTCTTGACTCAATTCCAGTTTGGTGACCCTTCCGCTCATGAATCGTGTACCGAAGCGTTCTGCTTGGCGTCTCAAATCGTCCATCATTTGGAACGGCTCAACACCATCCGGATAACCTGGGAAGTTTTCCACCATGGTGGTCGTAGTCAATTGACCACCTTGTTGAGGCCCGTCAATCAGCAAGGGTTCAAGATTAGCGCGTGAAGCATAAATTGCCGCGGTGTAACCGGCAGGACCGGAACCGATAATCAGTACGTTATAAGTCATCGTAAATCGTTGATATAGGCGCCATCCTTCTCTAATACGAAGGAAGGTGTGATGTTAGTATATTGAGGATTTTTAAAAGTCAATGTCGTTGTTTGTTTGCCTTCATGCATCTCAACTGACAGAGGAAGTAGTTTCTCACGGTTAATCTTAACCACAAAACGCTTAATACCGGCCTCCTGATTCTTAGGCGTTAAGGTAACATAGACCGATTTGCCGTCCCGCGAATCGTGCTCTGTGATATTGGCAGTAGCAACCAAAGCTTGCGCAAACGCCAAAGGATTGACTTCAGTCAGTTCCTCCGCGGTAGGATTAGAAAGCGTCAGTTCATCTATATCGCTTTGGTACATATATAAGGTCTTGCCGTCATAAGCTGCTTCAATACCGCTCATAGAGGCGGAAAACTGCTCTCCTTTCATAATGACGGAGCCGGACATATTCCGGGGTTGCGCTAATTCTTGAGTCACACTGAGCACAAAGTCCGACTGAAAAACCTGCTGATTCAATGTCGCAAATAAAGTTTCTAATATACTTAGCAACAATAAGAACATAATTCAATTACCTGTTTAGTTTCTTTCACATCATGAACCCGAAGAATGGCAGCCCCGCCTTGCAAAGCTATTGTATGGAGCACCGTTGTGCCATTGAGCGCCTCCTCGGGCGAGATGTTAAGTGGTTTATAAATCATCGATTTACGGCTGATACCGACTAATAGAGGTAGCCCTGCAGGCTGTAACATCCTTAAATTAGTAAGCAGCTCATAATTCTGTTCCAAGGTCTTGTTAAAACCGAATCCGGGGTCGGCAATCACATCTGATACCCCTAAGCGATGAAGCCTATCCGCTCTACGGACAAGGAAATCCAAGCACCGCACCACAATGTCCCCTTTCTTAAGCGTACCAATCGTTTCCTGCTCATTATATGTCAAAATATATGCCACTTTCTTTTCCGCCACCACATGATACATCTCCTCTGAGCCGCCGGAAATATCGTTAATCATATTAACCCCGTATAGTTCTATGGCTTTGCGCGCTATCTCCGCGCGAAAAGTATCGACACTAATCATCGCATCCGGGAAGGCATTACGTATGGCCCTTAAAGCAGGTTGAAGTCTCTTCCACTCGCCTGCTTCATCTATAGGAACAGCGCCCGGACGGGTGGAGCAAGCGCCGATGTCTAAAATAGCAGCGCCTTCTTGCCGAGCAGTAGCTGCAGCTTTCAGCGCAGCAACCTCTGTGACACAATGGCACGTCGGGACAAAACTATCCGGCGTAATATTGATAATGGCCATCACTTGAGGGTGACTCAAATCGACCAATTGATTACCTAATCGTAAAAACATGTGCAAAAATAACATTTTTTTACCATATTACCAAAAAAAATGTCAAAAAATTTGCATAAGTCAAAAAAAAACTATAATTTTGCGCACTTATTTTGGAATTTAGTAGAAATTAGATATGAAAACCTTATCAAAGATTCTTATTTTATCCGGTGTGGTAGTTTTGGCGACAGCCTGCAATACTCGTGAGTTAAACACTAAAGTGTCTAACACAACAGGTTGGGCGTACTATGATCGCAATACCACTAATTTTGAAGCGCAAGAAGGTGTCGGGAATGTTAATCCCGTAGGCATGATTCCTATCCAGGGCGGTACATTCACTATCGGCGAAAAGGACGAGTTCCTTACCGCCCCGCGTAATAATGCAAACAGGACGCTGACCGTCAGCTCATTCTATATGGATAAGTATGAGATTACCAACTTGAACTGGAACGAGTATCTCCATTGGTTGGAGATGGTTTTCGGTGAAGTAGCCCCCGAGCTGGTGGATAAAGCCCGCCCTGACCAAACGGTTTGGCGTGACGAATTGGCATACAACGACCCCTATGAGGTAAACTATTTCACCCATCCTGCATTTTCGTTCTATCCTATTGTCGGCATTAGTTGGACTCAAGCGATGGCCTATTGCCAATGGCGTACCGACCGCGTGAACGAGATGGCGCTCGTGAACGCCGGCGCAATCGCTATTCCTCCTTTCGGAGACCTTATTCCTACGGATGATGAGAATTACAAAGACGAGTGGGAAACCGCTACCGGCTATATGATGGATGCCATTGAGCAACCTAATCCCGAAAACCCTGACGAGATTATCACCCTCTATCGTCCCAGTTATGAATGGATTCGCGATAAGTTTGTATTCAACACGGAGAAGTATTTGCTTGACCCGACTTACTCGCCTACTTATGGCAAGCACCCCCGCACGGACAGTTACGGCGAGTTCCGTAAAGCAACTCGCGCGGATGGTATTTTCGTGACGGGTTATCGTTTGCCGACCGAGGCTGAATGGGAGTTTGCCGCCTATGCGCCTGTTGCCGGTGAAGATGGTCTTACCATTGAAGGAAAGATTTATCCATGGTCAGGTTATCACCCCCGTGACTTAAGTAAGAAGAATGTCGGCCAACTGCAAGCCAACTTCATCCGCGGACGAGGCGACATGATGGGTGTCAGCGGTGCGCTGAATGACCACTATGTGATTACCGCCCCCGTTGATGCTTACGCACCTAACGATTTCGGACTGTATAACATGGCCGGTAATGTCAACGAATGGGTGTTAGATGTTTATCGCGAGACTTCTTTCCAAGAGGTTACGGAGTATAACTCCTTCCGCGGTAATATCTACATGCGTCCTGACCGCGATAGTTTGGGTAACCTGCAGATGGACTCTGTCGGTATGATTAAGCTAACCTATGGCGGTGCTGAGGATAAACGCGACTACCGCGATGGCGACTTTGCCTCCGTCCTCCATACCGATTACCCATTGGTTATTGATTCCGCCACGATGGATGCTCTCACAGAGTTCAAGACGGACCCGACCGACATCCTTTGCGAACGTATAGATAAGAACTCGCGCGTGTATAAGGGCGGTTCATGGAATGACCGTATCTATTGGCTCAACCCCTCTACCCGTCGTTACCTTGATCAGGACAAGAGTTCTGCCACAATCGGATTCCGCTGCGCTATGTCCACCCTCGGAGACCAAATCCCAAGCGGAATTTAATCTTATAAAGTGTTAATAATCATTTTTAAATAATATTTGATATGACTTTCCCTGCTAATCTTAAGTACACAAAAGAGCATGAGTGGATTCGTCCCGAAGGAGATTATGCCTATGTAGGCATTACTGATTATGCTCAGTCTGAGTTAGGTGAAATTGTTTTCTTGGATGTGGATACAGTCGGCGAGACTATCGGTCAAGGCGAAGTATTTGGTTCTATCGAAGCCGTTAAGACAGTTAGTGACCTCAATATGCCCGCCACCGGCGAGGTGCTTGAGATCAACGAGGAACTCAATGATCATCCCGAACTGGTCAACAACGACCCGTATGGTCAAGGGTGGATTATTAAGATTGCCATCAACGACCCTGCCGAGTTGGATAACCTGCTTGATGCGGAACAATACCAAGCAATTCTCTAACCTGACAGTTGTGATAATATACGAAGAGAGCATCGACCGATGCTCTCTTTTTTTTATGGATGTTTTTCCGGGATACCGGAGCCTTTCCCCGACCCTCCCCATAAGGGGCGGGAGGATGCGTTCAAGGTTCCCGGGTGACCGGATCACCATTATAAGGAATTAGAACCCTGAATAAACGATTTCTAAAATAAGCGGTGTTTGGGGGTTATTGGGCGAATAGAATATGGTAGCGGAGGGTACTTGGTATTGCTTAATCGCCGTGATGGTTTGTCCGGTTGTGCTGCCGGACGAAGATGAAGTAGCATAAGATACCGAAACGGGCACTAAGCTCATGGACAAGACGTCATCCGCATCTTCAAGGTCATACTCTGCCATCCTGAGTTTCTCCATCAGCATTTTGCTGACATCAAAAGAATAGTAGTAAATAGTATTTCCCAAGGAGTCTGTACCGGAGGTTAAAGTTCCCAAGACCGCATCTTCAGTCAACACGGAAAGCCATTTATCGACGAAGTACGTTTCCCGTATCGAATCATTCACCAACAGCATATGCGGAGCCGGTAATAACCAATCTTCAGGAGTCTTATCGGTAGAGGTCTTATTGGGATTATAAACCACATTCATCTTCAAAGACGCCATATTAATATAGGTATTACGCTTATCGGTGAAGCCTTTAATATTCGTTTCAATCTCACTCAGAATATCGGCTATAGGGAACTTGATTTGGGTATATACTCCCGCCGGAGAGATGACATAATTATAGACATCCATCGTCTGAATCAATTGCTCGATGAGGGCATCTTGGTTCAGATAGGTATACCGATTGACTTGCTTAACCTCAGCGTTGGCGTAGAAGGTTTTAACATCCTTCTCCCTAACAGATTCATGTTCACCGGTTGCGGGATTATATTTGTCGTAATAGAAGTGGTAATAGACCGCCATAACAATCGTGTTTACATGGAGTATCGTTGCACTTCCGAAATCCGTAGTAATGTACAATCCCTTGAAGAGCTTATTAAACTCTTCTTGCGTTGTGAAGCGTTTGTTTTGTTCAAAGAACCGCTTAGCAAATCGCTCCGTCAATTTCATCTTGACACCCGGGATATATTTGCTCTTGTGATAGATAGAGTCGCGGTACTCCGCAGCGGTTATGAGAGCGGCATGTTCGACAATGTTCGTAGAGTCACTAAAAGAGCAATAGTCCTCAACCGCGATATTCGAATAATAGCGTTTGTCATAATCCAAGGTAGCTTTATCCATCTCATAGACACGAATCGCCAAGGGAGACACATTATCACCCGTAATGGTACTATAATAGGCATAGAGACAGACGGAATCCATTTCGGCGTTAGCGGGATAGACAAAACCTAACGGCGCAGCTAACTGGGTCAATATATCGGCTCGAAGCGTTCCGTAACTGGTCTCAATCTCACCTAAAAGAAACGAATCGGGCTGCGAGAAGATATGCCCCATGGAATCTAAATCGGATACGAGTGTGAACGTATCCACCAGCACCACAATCTGGTCATCTGCCGGTAAAATATCGGAACCGGTAGTCGCTTTATCACTATCACAGCCTACTATCAAGCAGGCTGTTATGAAAGTTAATATGCTTATCAATAACCGTCTCATATCATATTGGTGAAGAATTGGTAGAAATCTTCCGGAGTGCATTGTTCAGCAGGTAAGACAGGTTTACCCTGCGCTTCAATATATTTCAGTAGGCGTTTGTTTACATTTTCACAAGTCAGCGCATAAGCGTCAGCATATTGGCAAGCCAACTGCATCAACTGCTCATACCCCACTTTGACATCAACGATGGATTGTATATCGCTTTCACTGACTCCGTCAATAAGAACTTTTTGGCTGAAAGAAGCGGCAAAGGCCTTCTTAAATTCATTGTCATCAATGCCGTAGACTATTTTGGCGTCCTTCAAGAATGGCGAATCGGCAAAGGCGGTACGGATATACATCGGCACAAGCGCACTCATCCACCCCGAGCAATAAATCAAATCAGGCGTCCAGCGCATCTTGGTGATGGTGTCTAACACGCCCCTGCAGAAGAACACCGTCCGCTCATCATTATCCGCATATTCCTTCCCCGTTTCATCGACTACCCCTTTGCGGTGGGCAAAAAAATCGTCATTATCAATAAAATAGAATTGCACCCTCGCGGAAGGAATACTCGCTACCTTAAGGAGCAAAGGATGATCCGTGTCACGAATTATCAAATTCGCACCCGATAAACGAATAACCTCGTGTAACTGGTTGCGACGCTCATTAATCTCACCAAATTTAGGCATAAATGACCGATTCGGTATTCCGTGAGATTGAAAATACTCCGGCAACTTACGATTAAGCAGCCGAATAGATGTCTCTTCCGGTAAGAACGGACATATTTCTTGCGCAATAAATAATATATGTTTTTCTTCTGTCATCCGTATATACGATTTTACCCACTGCAAAGATACGAAAAAAAAATGACATTTCCACTATTTTTTTTTATTTTTTCATAAAAAAACGTTTTTTTCTTTGATAATTCGATTTTTTTTTGTAATTTCGCAGGCTTTTTTTAGTATAGATTATGCAAATAATTACTACACAGCAAGAACTGACACAAGTTGTTGAGGCTTGCAAATTACAGCGCAAATCCATCGGTTTAGTTCCCACCATGGGAGCCTTGCACGAGGGACATGCTTCACTCGTTAGACAAAGTGTGGAGCAAAACACCGTTACTTTCGTTTCGGTCTTTGTCAACCCCACCCAATTCAACAACAAAGAGGATTTAGCCAAATATCCGCGTAATCCCCAGGCAGATGCCGAGTTATTAGCATCTTTAGGGGCAGACTTCATGTTTGCACCAACGCCCGAAGAAATGTATTCCGAACAGGAGATGAAGGAGACGTTCTCCTTTGATTTCTGCGGTCTCGACAAGGTCATGGAAGGCAAAATGCGCCCCGGGCACTTCAACGGCGTTGTGCAGATTGTCAGCCGGCTTTTCTATCTTGTGAAACCGGACAGGGCCTATTTTGGGGAAAAGGATTACCAGCAATTAGCGATTATTCACTTCATGGTGGAGCGCTCCGAATTAGCAGGGACGTTTGGGAATTTACAGATTATCGGTTGCCCGATTGTCCGCGAAGATAGCGGATTAGCCCTATCCAGCCGCAATGCCCGACTCAGCGCGGAAGAGAAAGAAACCGCATTAGGTATTTCCAAGACCTTGTTCCAATCCCTTGAGTGGGCAAAAACCATGTCCGTTAAGGAGGTGGAGCAAAAGGTCATTGATACCATCAATGCCATTGACGGCCTGGAGGTGGAGTACTACTCCATTGTGGACCAATCGACCTTGCTGCCCGCTACAACTTTTGAGCACGCTATCGGCTGTGTCACAGTCTATTGCGGCCCCGTTAGGCTTATTGACAATATCAAGTATTAAACGCTCCCGAGCAATTCTACCGTGAGAGTGGTTATTGACCGATATGTCCCGTACTTACAAGGGGTTTTGGAGCCCTTTTGCAGCGTGGATTACCTATCACCGGAGGCGATAACTGCGGATGCCGTAAGGGATGCAGATGCGCTCATTATCCGTACCAGAACCAGAGCAAATAAGGCGTTATTGGAACATAGTTCAGTGCGTTTTATCGCCACTGCGACCATCGGTTTCGACCATCTTGACGAGTCTTACCTTCGGGAACATGGTATCACTTACTGCTCTTGTCCGGGATGTAATGCCCAAGCGGTTTGCGATTATGTGGAAGAAGCCTTGCCGCCCGATGCCCGCTCAATCGGCATTGTCGGAGTCGGTCATGTCGGCTCGTTGGTCAAGCAGATGGCGGAGCGCAAGGGCTTACAGGTGTTGGTTTCCGACCCGCCTAAAGGGCTTCATGATGATGTGACGGAGGCGGATGTCATCACCTTTCACACGCCCCTGACCAAGGAAGGTCTCTACCCGACCTATCACCTCTGCGATGCGGCCTTTCTGAGTCGCTGTAAGCCTTCGGCACTTATCATCAATGCCGCTCGGGGAGGAGTCGTGGACGAACAGGCGCTGCTTGGTAGCGGCAGACCTTTTGTTTTAGATTGCTGGGAAGGTGAACCGGACATCAATAATGCCGTTTTAGCCCAAGCCCGCATGGCTTCATACCATATAGCCGGCTATTCCGTGCAGGGCAAACGCAATGCCTCTCAAACCTGCCTTGATGCCCTCACAGGCTTTTTCGGGCTGCCGCAGCTGACCATCATGCCTGATGACGGTGTACGGGGAGATAGCGCCCCCGGATGGCTCAAGCGCATTACAACCAAACTTAAGGCACATCCGGAGGACTTTGAACGATTACGAAAAAATTATAAACTACGATAAATTATGGCTTTTAAGAGAACTTTGATTACATCGGCGTTGCCTTATGCTAACGGACCCGTCCATCTCGGACACTTAGCAGGCGTCTATACCCCCGCCGATATCTACGCGCGTTACCTCAGGATGAAAGGCGAAGAGGTCCTCTTTGTCGGTGGCTCCGATGAGCACGGCGTACCCGTTACCATTCGTGCCCGCAAGGAGGGAATTACCGTACAGGAGGTCGTGGACAGGTACCACAACTTGATTAAAAAGAGCTTTGAGGATTTTGGAATTTCCTTTGATGTTTATAGCCGCACCAGTGGACCGATTCACCATAAGTTTGCCTCGGATTTCTTCCGCAAATTATACGATGACGGCAAGTTTATCCAGCAAACCTCCGAGCAGTACTATGATCCTGAGACCAAGGAGTTCTTGACCGACCGTAATATCAAGGGCGAATGTCCTCATTGCCATTCACAAGGTGCTTATGGCGACCAATGTGAGAAATGTGGCGCGACCCTTAGCCCCGATGAACTGATCAATCCCTATAATGCCGTCACCGGTAACCCCCTCACCAAGAAGGAGACTACACACTGGTACTTGCCCTTAGACCAATATCAGGATTGGCTCTCGCAGTGGATTTTGGAGGAGCATAAAGAGTGGCGTCCCAATGTCTATGGTCAGTGCAAGAGTTGGTTGGACGGCGGCTTGAAACCCCGTGCCGTGACCCGGGACCTTAATTGGGGTATTCCTGTCCCCGTCGAAGGCGCGGAAGGCAAAGTCCTTTATGTATGGTTCGATGCCCCCATCGGGTATATCTCCAACACCAAGGAACTCTGCGATGCCGAGCCTGCCAAATATGGTCCGTGGGAAAAATGGTGGAAAGACCCCGAGACACGGCTCATCCATTTTATCGGCAAGGACAATATCGTCTTCCACTGCATCGTCTTCCCAGCTATGCTCAAAGCACACGGAGGCTATATTCTGCCCGACAATGTACCGTCTAACGAGTTCCTGAACCTCGAAGGAGATAAAATCTCCACGTCCCGCAACTGGGCGGTATGGCTCAATGAGTACCTGGAACAAATACCGGACAAACAGGATGTCCTCCGCTACGTCCTCACCGCCAATGCCCCTGAAACCAAGGACAACGACTTCACTTGGGCGGACTACCAAGCCCGTAACAACAACGAACTGGTCGCTATCTACGGCAATTTCATCAACCGCGCGTTGGTGCTCACCAATAAGTATTTCGCCGGCAAAGTGCCCGCCAAAGGGGACTATACCGACTATGACCAAGAGACCATGGCGGAACTCAATCGCACGAAAGACGAGATGCTCCGGCTCTTAGAGGACTTCAAGTTCCGCGATGCCCAAAAAGAGGCAATGAACATGGCGCGTATCGGCAATAAGTACCTCGCGGACATGGAGCCTTGGAAACTCGCCAAAACCGATATGGCGCGCACCGCTGCCGTACTCAATATGGCACTGCAGATAGCCGCCAACCTCGAAATAGCCTTCCGACCCTTCCTGCCCTTCTCGTCCGAGAAATTAAGAGGAATGTTGAACTTGCCGGAGACCAATCTCGCGCACTTAGGCTCCTTCAACCTCTTGGAAGAAGGTCACCAATTAGGTGAAGTGACCTTGCTCTTCGAGAAGATTGAGGACTCCGTTATCCAAGCCCAGTTAGACCGTCTCGCCCGCATCAAGGCAGAGAACGAGGCTGCCGCCAAGGAGGAGGAACGCAAGAACTGGCATCCCGCTGAGATTAAGGCGCCGACCACTATCGACGATTTCGACAAAGCAGACATACGCGTTGGAACGGTACTGGAATGTGCGCCCGTCAAAAAGAGCGACAGGCTCTTGCAGTTCAAGATTGATGACGGCATGGGTACCCGTACTATCCTAAGCGGTATTGCGCAGTCCTATCCGGAGCCCGCTGCGTTAGTGGGCAAACAGGTGCTCTTTATCGCGAACTTCCCAACCCGCAAAATGATGGGTATTGAGTCACAAGGCATGCTCCTTTCCGCCCAAGATGCGGATGGCAAGCTCGTCCTCACCGCCATCTCGGCTCCCGTCGCGAACGGAGCACAAGTCGGATAAAGGAAGGGATATTGTCGGATAGTCTGCTGACTCCACCGTACCCCTATCGTACCCGAAAGTACACATCGGAATAAGGACCACGTCAAAACATGTTTAAACATTATTTTTCAGTTCAACGAATCCGGTTCCGTCGCTTCTGCCACAAGGCTTATGCGGTTTTTCGTTCCCTTCACCGCGAGGTGAGTATAGGGCGCCTCACGGCACATATGACGGATTTGGAGATGCTCAAAATCGGGAAAAGTTTCGCTACCATAGCGTTGCTGTTTTTCTCGGGCATGGCAGCTCAAGCCGATGATGACATCCCCGATGATTCGATTTCTTTATCCACCCGGCAACTTAGTCTTCAGGAGGTGTTGGTAGTGGCTCATAAAGCTGAAGTTTATTCTGACGCCTATCGGTTGATTACAAACGTGACGCACGCCGAGATTGAATCATTGCCCATTCAAACGGTAGCGGATATCTTGCAATATCTGCCGGGAATTGATGTGCGTACACGCGGGGCTAACGGAGCCCAAGCGGATATCAGCATGCGGGGTGGCACATTCGATCAGGTGTTGGTCCTGCTGAATGGTATTCCCCTATCGGATTTTCATACGGGACATTACACCCTCAATATCCCTGTTTCGACGGAACTGATTGAGCGGGTAGAGGTGTTGCAGGGCACCTCCGCCGGTTTGCACGGGGCCTTCTCCGGTGCTGTCAATATTGTCACTAAGAATACAGAATCTTCCGGAAAACCGGTAACCCGGGACACCGGGAAACCTGGACACCTGGATACCTGGACACCGGGACACCGGGACACCGGTATAAGTCACAAGTCGCGAGACATTGCGCTCAAATTGACCGGTGGTATGAACGGGTTAGTCAATCCCGAAATTGCCGCAAGTTTTACTAAAAACGAGGTGCTCGTTAACCTCTCAGCCGAGTATAGCCGGGCTGACGGTTACTACGCCCCTACTCCGACGGAGAAAGAGGCTACGGCGTGCCGTAATAGTGATTTCAAATTGGCGAACGTCTATTTTCAAACCCGCTGGCGGGGGCTGGATGTGCAAGCCGGAGCGCAATGGAAAAATGCCGGTTTAGGGATGGGGTACGGCTTCGGTTCGCAGGACCAGTTTGACGCGACACGCACGGCATTTGCTTCCGCTGATTATGAACACCGGTGGGGAGCATGGCGGATGGACGTACAGGCTGCCTATCGCGCCAATTATGACCGCTATGAGTGGCATCGCGGGCAGCGCCTTTACGGCAATTTTCATTTTACCCAAACAGCCACAGCCTCCATTGCAGCGCATTATGCTTCGTCTGTCGGAACGACCTCTTTCGGTGTCGGTGTCCGTAACGAGAACATCCGTTCGACGAACCTCGGAGATACCGTCAACCCGAACGGACAGGTGCCCAATGTAGCGGATTTTCCCTTATCTGAAGTGCGTGTCTTGGACCTTGTCAAGGGCGGTAACAGGTTCCATGCCAACTACTTCGCCGAACAGACTTTCTATTACGCCGGCCTATCGGCATCGGTCGGTATCAACGGCACATACAATACCCGATTCGGACATCACGTAGGCGGCGCTGCCAATATCGGCTATGCGTTTGCCAAAGCCGGAACGGTCTATGTTAACGCTAACCGCTCGCTCAGAATGCCGACCTTCACTGACCTCTACTACGATGCCGGCAACCAGCTCGGCAACCGCAACCTCAAGCCCGAAGAGGCGTGGCTGCTTTCCGTAGGCTATAAATACACACCGGACTTTGGCGCTGCAGGCAAACTCTTTGTGGCGGCGGACTGGTATTACCGATGGGGCAAAAATATCATTGACTGGGTCTATGTCGCCGAAGATACCAAACGCCCTTATCATGCCGAGAACCGCCAACAGGTGAACGCTACCGGTGCCGAACTAAGTGTCGCCTACCGGCTCAATGAATGGCTCAGAACGGTCTCGGTGGACTACGCTTATACCTATCTGGATTTGAACCTCATTGAGGCGGGCTCACGATACTTGGACTACCTGAGCCATAAACTGACACTCCGTCTGGAACATGGTATCTACAAAGGCTTCGGTGCCTCCTGGACCCTCCGTTTCCTTAAGCGCGAAGGACAGTATAACAATGCCGAAGGCGCCGTCAATGACTACCAACCCGTCTGGTTGTTAGACGGTTCCCTGTATTGGCAAAACAACTTTCTGCGTGTCTCTGCCGACTGCACCAATATGACCAATACACGCTATTATGATTACGGAGGTATCTTACAGCCCGGTGCATGGGCCAAAATATCCATTAAAGCAAAACTCTAACAACCGTGAAACACCCTCTTCCCATCGTCCTTTGGCTCCTTTTGCCTTTGATTAATGCCCCGTTAGCCCTTCGGGCGAACGACGAAACCGCGTCACCGCTAATCAGTAATATCGACACCCTCCGCGTTGAGACCTCCCGTCGCGGGCATTTGACCAACGCGCTGGACATCTTGAAGGGTCAGACTGCCGGTGTGACCGTTGGTTCCAACACCAATCCCGAGGCGATGCTTTCTTCTGTGCGCGTGCGCGGCAACCACTCCCTGACCGGCGGTAATGAGCCTTTGGTCATGATTGATGGCATGTCGTCCGATTTACGCACATTAGCCACCATTTTTCCGGGAGATATAGAGAGTTTCACCATTCTCAAGGACGCTGCCCAAACGGCCCAATACGGAGCGCGCGGTGCTGCCGGTGTCATAGAGGTTCGTACACGACAGAGAGGAGAGGGTAAGTTTCATGTATCCTATGAGGGCAATGTGGGCTTTGCCCATCCCGATAAGGTGCTGCGAATGATGACGGCGGACGAATACCGCGC
>ODAI013974573.1_pt1 | contig 92297 bp, 75 predicted proteins | sample 1539321 | NCBI WGS metagenome assembly ODAI01 (sample SAMN02144231, study PRJEB22623) | gut metagenome | biome: sheep rumen | host: Ovis aries | place: New Zealand | reverse complement strand
AGTACTACAAGAAAAGCACCGCTGATATGTACGAATTCTACTCGCAGAACATGCCATAGTTCAACTCCTACTCTAACACCGGCTACCACATGCAGGAAGCCTGTTCTACCGCGGACATCGAGTTGGCTTACACGCTTGCCGACGGTATGGAGTACCTCCGCGCAGGTGTCAACGCCGGTATGGATGTGGATACTTTCGCACCGCGTCTCAGTTTCTTCTGGGCTATCGGTATGAACCACTTCATGGAGATTGCCAAGATGCGTGCAGGACGTATGCTTTGGGCAAAGATTGTCAAGTCCTTCGGCGCCAAGAACCCGAAATCCATGGCGCTTCGTACTCACTGCCAGACCTCCGGTTGGTCGCTCACCGAGCAGGATCCCTTCAACAACGTAGGACGTACCTGTATCGAGGCGATGGGAGCTGCCCTCGGTCACACCCAGTCGCTCCACACCAACGCGCTTGATGAGGCGATTGCACTGCCGACGGACTTCTCCGCTCGTATTGCGCGTAACACCCAGATTTACATCCAGGAGGAGACCAAAGTCTGCAAAGAGATTGACCCGTGGGGTGGTTCCTACTATGTTGAGTCGCTTACCCAAGAGTTGATGAATAAAGCGTGGGCACATATCCAGGAGATTGAGAAACTGGGCGGTATGGCAGCAGCCATCGAAACCGGTATTCCTAAGATGCGTATCGAGGAAGCAGCCGCGCGTACACAAGCTCGTATTGACTCTGGAAGCCAGAAGATTATCGGTGTCAACGAGTATCGTCTGGACCACGAAGATCCCATTGATATCTTGGAGATTGATAACACGGCCGTTCGCGAGGAGCAGGTAGCCCGTCTGGCGGAACTCCGTGCTAACCGTGACGAGAAAGCCGTTCAGGCTGCTCTCGCCGAGATTACCGCTTCGGTGCAGGCTTGGGCGGACGGCAAGAAAGGCGAGAACCTCCTCGCGCTGGCTGTCAAGGCTGCCGGCCTTCGTGCTTCACTTGGCGAAATTTCAGACGCATGCGAGAAAGTCGTAGGGCGTTATACAGCAACCATTAGAACTATTTCAGGCGTGTATAAAGCAGGAACACAAAATGATGAGGAGTTCAAGGAAGCTTCTCGTCTCACCGCAGAATTTGCGAAGAAAGAGGGTCGTCAACCCCGTATCATGATTGCCAAGATGGGTCAGGATGGTCATGACCGTGGTGCTAAAGTGGTAGCAACCGGTTATGCTGACTGCGGCTTTGATGTGGATATGGGTCCGCTCTTCCAAACACCTGAAGAGGCAGCCAAACAGGCCGTCGAAAATGACGTCCATGTACTGGGTGTCTCCTCGCTTGCAGCAGGCCATAAGACCCTCATCCCGCAGGTCATAGAGGAGCTTAAGAAACTCGGCCGTCCGGATATCATGGTCACCGCCGGTGGTGTCATCCCTGCGCAGGACTATGACTTCCTCTATAAAGCCGGTGTCGCCGCCATCTTCGGTCCCGGAACTCCTGTCGCACACAGCGCTAAAGTGGTAATGCAACTCTTAATGAACGAATAACTATTCGCATAGTCTACTAGTCCTAATGGTCTAGTTAACTATAGAGATAAGAGAGAGCCGCCTTTCCGGGCGTCTCTCTTTTTCTTTGCATCCGCCAAATTATCCCGTTTTCGTCCATTATGCCGTCTGAGAGACGGCGTTTTGACTTTGTTTATTGCGTCGGCAGTTGACATCACCCCACGCCGCTCGCACAATAAAAGTGAACAGGGTAGGTGGATTACTCTTGGCTATTCGCAGTGCCGTTTCGGTCCACCAAAACCTCTGTTCACTTACTATTTTTTATCGCGCTTTTCGCTCCCTTTCGCGCCCTATCAACTACCAGAGCATTACCAGAGCACTACTATAGCACTACCGGAGCACTTGTATAGTTCCGTTATCTATATTTTCCGGATACCTTATTCTGTCTGCCCCTTGCGGCGGCGGAGCACTACTGCCCCGCCGACAGCCGCAAAAACTAACAACGCCCACGCCGAGCCGATAGGATATGTATTCTCTTGTGTTCCTCCTTCCGGCACCGGATCAAAATTACCGGTCTTGCGGGCTCTGGTAGGAGCATTGGCTGTGGACGCCATTGCCTCCGGTGCTTGTGCGCCGACAGGCGTTATCTGTGAGGAGTATGCGCTACCGCTACCTTGCATAGCGGAGGTGGAGTTGAAATCTTGTGCCGCTGTGGGTACTGAGAACGCTACTAACGCTCCCAGTACCAATATCTTCATGATGTTTTTCATATCAGTCATCTGTTTTTCTGTTATCATTCATTAACCACCATTCTATTTATTTCACCCGTTTACCCATAGCGTCATAGATTACTCCGTCGCAAAGGATATACATAACTCCGTTAACCAATACCTTACGTGCTTTTTCAGACTCTTCGCTTGGGGATAGGGTCGAGGATATATCATCTCCTGTCGCAGTCTGCTGAATCGGGGAGATTTCTAACACGAAGCGGTTATTGTAGACGCCTTTTTCCATTGCTGCGGTGTAGTTCATTAGCCCGAGTTGGGTGCGACTGCCGGTCTCATTATCAATAAGCGTTATGCCAACTCCGCTTGTCCCTTCTGGTATCGCAATGGTGTACTCGCCATTGCTGCTAATCTTCACTCCAACGGGCACAAGGGTTGTTTGGTCGCTTATTGGTAGGCAGTTAGCGGCTACCTGCAAATCATTTCCGATAATCGTGTAGATATTCGGTTTGTTAGCGTTCTCCATCTTCACAAGGTCTGAGTTGCTATCGAATCCCGCGGAAATACGTTCATCACCAAGCAGTGTGATATATGTTTGATCTGCTTTTGTCTCTCCTTGAATCAATTGCAGTTCGAACTCATACACGCTTGGTTGGGTATTACTCAATCGCTGTGCAGCAGGAAAAGGCTCATCAGCAGTCCAGTCTATATTACCGTAGTATTGAATCATGTAACTATGCATAAACTTGAACTGGTGTTTACGTGTGGAACTGGTGGATAGCGTGTTGGTGGCAGGATCCCATGCGTAGAAGTATTTAAAAGTTCTTCCGTCAATAACAGTTACATCTGCTGTTGCTTTTCCCCAAGCCGTTGTGAATCCCGGAATACCAATTACATTCCAGTTAGCATCTTTGATAGTACGGTCGGCAGGAGAGGTTATTGAGCATTCATGTTGCGGAACCGTCATGGATGCGGATGGCAGAACGGAGGTAATGTCTGTTACTTTGTCTTTGGACGGGAAGTAAAGGTATTGCGTAGTTCTGCTGTTGGGCCATTGAATGGCTTCGCAGTCAAGGGACAATACATATCCTTGTCCGGCTTTAAGGACATAATCCCTATCCAGAATATATTCCCAGAATGTCGGGGTGTCCAAGAACCATCCCTTCCGCGCACGTTCATCTCCGCGATAGCGTTGCAGAATCCATGTCTCGGTATAGTCACCCAGACCGAAGATATCACTTACTTTGACATCAAATGGGAAGGATATCCAATAGGTGCTTCGCTGTGGACGGCGACTACTCAAGCCCGCATAACTTCCTTCGCCGCGCACATAGTCTTTCTCAAATTCAATGGCTCCGTATAGTGTCTTTGCTGCTCCTGTAATTTTTGCTCCTCCGGAGAGCGTAAGAGTTGTAGGATCAGCTGTTCCGTCAGTTACAAAATTGTCTTTTGCTTTGCGAATAAACATAATATCTACATCTACTGTCATATTCGAGGATACAGTGTTCGGTATATATGCTGCTACTACTTCATTGGTTTTGTAGTCATATATAATCCGCAAATCATAATAGTTTGCATCATCAACATCCAATACTTTTTTGGTTGGCAAGATGGTCACAAACTTATCATTATAATGTGACTCTAAAGTGATGGTGGCATTGTTAGCGGCTTTAATCTCAATGGTATAAATCCAGTCATTTTGATCTACCATAGCGGTTCTTCCGCTCCAAACTGCACCGTCGGATTTCTTGAGGTGCTCACCATTAATAACCAGATAATCGGCGTCATGCGCCGAACCGCCGACACAGGTACGAGTGGTCGTGTTGGTTCCCGGATGATATGTGAAGCGCACGTTAGCACCCTTACCCGTCAAGGCTTGTCCTCCGGACAAACTTCCATCCGCAGGGTCATTCCCGTGCTCTTGCGAAACGCAATTGTTGTAGTCGGTTGCAATACAGAACTTGACATTTGCAGTGGAGTTTCCATCCTTATCTCCAATCCATCTCAGATAATAGTAGTTATACCCGGCAGCAAGGGCACTCGCTTTGTCGGTGTGCTTCATGATATTATCCGGATTAGACAAGTAATTTCCCCATCCTCCTTCTGCTCCATCTGTGCGGATATAGTAGTTGCCGGAATAGTATTCTTGTCCTACCTTGCTGATTTCCGTACCAGTGCCATTTTGTTGGAAGATAAGGTTATATACGGAGTCTTTATCAACGGTAATTGCAGTTGCAGAACCTACATTTTCCCAAGTGGGTGTCGAACCGCTAAATCCGGTACAACGTTTGATTTGGAATGTCGGTGAACTGTTTTTCTTAACAAAGAAACTAACAGTATCGTTCTTTGCACTACCACTTGTATTCTTGCGGATATAGTTCGAATAGTTATTGTTGTTGCCGGTGATATCGGTGTAGTACACTTGATAATCGCCTTGGCTCAACGGATATTCCACAGTCAGTTTTACAGTGCCATTCGCTGTGCTGAGATGGAAAACATAATCACCTTCTGCTGTAGTTGTAAAGTTACAAGTTCCACTGGTTTGTGTGAGGGTTAAGTTCGAGCAATTATCTTTTGTTATAGTAGAACTGTTTTTCCACGTCTTACTCATACACGAGTTGTTGACATATATGGGGTAGGTCGTTCCTGCTGCACGCAAAACAGTTACTTTGAAGTTTTCGGTATCCACACTTGGATCCTCCGGTAAGAAGGCTACCTCCCGATCGGCAAAGTGTAAGGTGTAGCCCGACTTTTGCGGCATATAACGACGCCAATATCCATTGTTGTAATAGTATGTGGGTTTATTGTTTCCATGATCATATTTGGTTTGATCAGAATTCTCCGGAGCTACATAGCATGGATTGCAAGAGCTGAAATCAGTACGCCATACGCCCTTAGTGTCATATAAATGGCCATAATCATATTGGTTTCCGATAGAGAAAGCCACTTTGCTGAATGATAAAGCACCATATTCATAATAATATATATCAGACTCTCCAATACGCGTCATTTGACCATATCCTATTCGGTTTATACGAGGAACAACGCCGGGACCATTGTCATTAGATCCGTTATAATCATTATACCAAGAATCACCACTGAAGAAGTAAACGTATATATTCCCCGTCCACTTGGCTTTGCTGTTGTCAAAATAGATACGCTTTTTCTCGGTGTAACTGGCTGTCAGTGTGCCACCTGCTGCGGTTGCTTTCACATAAACGGTTGCGTTCGAAGAAGTACTCTTCCATGTAGAACCGTTGTCACTTACTTGTACGTTAGAGTTGCTACAAGTCCAACCGGTGAATGTATAACCCGCAATCTCTGCTGCGGTGTGCTCTTCTCCGCTGCTCTTGAAGAGACGGCTTGTCGAAGTAGTTGCCACATCGCCGTACATATCCGTTAGGCTCGTAGTGTATGTCACAGGGTTAGCAGCATAGGTAGTAACATCTAATGTTCCCGTCCAATCATCTCCCAAATCCGAAGTCTTGGCTGTCATAGTTGTGACATCTGCTGACTCAAGCGTATAAGTAGTAGTTGAAGAATATTCCCCACTTCCTTTCTTGTATAGGAATGTTGGTTCTCCTCCAATTTCGGTTACCGATGCAGCTACCGTGATTTCTGCATTCTGAGGAATCTCGCCCACAATAGGACTTCCATTATAGGTCGCCGTAACCGTCACTACAGGATTGGCGTTGATGGTATAATAAACCGTCGTAGCCAATGATTTTTTTGCGTCGGGCGCTGTTTGCCCGTCTAACTTGGAATAAAACTTAATAACAGCGGTGCGTCCTGCTCCAACTGTCTTGTCCGGCAGATCCATCGTCACAGAAGCGGCTGTTCCAGCAACGGTTACTTGTCCTTTTTCTGTACCATCAACACTATACCATAATTGCTCTCCGCTGGCAAGTGCCGCCGGCAAAGTAGCTGTTAAATTCAACTTGCCATTAGCCGCTGCTTGCTTCAGATATACAAAGTACGGAGTAGCACTCGCGCCATTACCTCTCATATAGGTGGTGCTGAATCGTGCGTGGCTAACCGTTAGACTACTTCTGTCCGGGATGGTCCTCATCGCAACCGTTTTCTCAGCGGACTCTGCTAATAAGGTTCCACTGCCGCCGGATGCGGTGCGGAACTGTACCTTGAAGGTATAGTCACCATCTTTGTCGACGGTTGCTACACCGGTAGTTTGGTTAATCGTGCAAGTAGCGCCATCCGGTTTTGAGGTACATACATAATATACGAACCAGTTTGTTCCTTTCGTGCCTTCCGGAGAGTGAGTAGTGGTATAACCCAAGGAGAAAGTTTTTCCTTCATAACTCGGAGTGGCAGTTGCGGACAAACCGTATGATGCAGCAGACACATTGAAAGTCACAGCGTAAGCCGGTTGAGTGAAAGTATATACCAATGTCCCTGTCGTGTGACTGACGCTGACACTTGTACTGGCATCGCCGGTCTTCTTCGCAGTAACACTTGTTATCTTATAGTTCTGATTCGGCGTAACGGTTATCGAAACGGTTGAGTTATATGTTCCCGAAGAAGGCTTTACCGTGTATGCGAAATTCGACGGAGTCGCCGGATTATATGTGATAGTATAGGTCTTTGCCGTCCATTTTGCATAGAGAGTACAGTCCTGTGTAACAGCAGTACTAAAACTCCATTCATTTCCGGCTGTGCAATCAGCATCCGTATACCAACCTCCAAACGTATAACCATCTGCCGTCGGAGCAGTAGGGGCCGAAGCAGTTCCACCATGTAATACCTCTACAGCACTTGGCGCCGAGCCATGCCCATTAGCATTATACGTGATTTTCCAAAGTGCAGTTAGAGTTAAAGTGGGAGATGAGGATGACCCATTCCAAGTCGTCATATTCAAACGATAACGACACCTGTGACCAGCTGCAAGATCTGAAGGTGTAGGCGTGATATTGTCAAGATATGCCCATGATGTACTATTATCGGTTCCATAGTCTGCTCCATTAGCACCATGGTTAGCGTCAACATAATAATAACCATTGTTTTCGTCTGTACACTCTTTCCATGTCCAACTGGCTGTGTTCCAACTGTTTTTTAGATATACTTTAGGTCGAGTAAGCCATACATATGGCGTTCCGTCTCCACCTGACTTCTGATTATAATGAAAACAAACAATACCATTATATCCCGTATATTTAAAGTTATAACTTCCACCGATTTTGTAACCGGCATCACCAACGTTCATAGATGTTGGGTCAGAGTAGCCACCAAGCCATGAATTATCAATAACGAACTTAAATTGGTTGTCCGTTTCAATGTAGAATTCGGAGGATCCTTCTCCACTGGTGTTTTCCCATGTGAACCCACCACTCCAATTATTAAACACAGATCCGGGGAGGTTTCCTTTTAGGGTAACCCAATTGTACGCCCACATCTGTCCCACTCCGAGGGTGAGGAGGGTGATTAAGGTTAATAACCATCGTGCTTTACTCCGCACAATTGATTTAAGATTAAATAAATTTAAGTTTTTCATAATAGTATTGTGTTTGATTAATAATTCTATTTATAATATCGCCGCTATCTTTCAGATTGAATTTTGACAAAAGAAAATAAGAACAACTTGTAAGGAACAAATTGCTCTTATTTTGACAAAAATGTGTATCCTCGGATTTAGAGGTCAATTGCCTCCGGATGCAGTAGAAAATCGGTCAGCGAGATAGTCAATATGCCATTGTTGTCATGCCATGGAACTACCGGCTGATGTTATTCCCGCGCTTGCTTTCCAAGCGTGCGATGTACTCTTTTCGACTGACTTCCCTCATTTGTCTATTGAAATTTTGCGCAAAAGTATGCATTTTTTTTCAATAAAACAAATTTTTCTGCTTTTTTTTGTCAAAATATCTCAATCTGTCAAAGATCACTTAGCGTTTAGGGATGTTTTCTGTCGGGTACGTTAGGGGTACGATGCGGTCCCGCAATGGTTCCTGTACAGTCCTGTAAAAGTTCCTACGCAATCCCGCAATGGTTCCTGTACAGTCCTGCTATAGTTCCTAATTCAATTCTGCAACAGTTCCCGTACAATCCTGCAAAGTCTTAGTTCGCTTAGGGACATAAAAATAGCGTGAGAGTCCAATTACTCGTCACGCTACTTAAGGCTTTCGCAGGGCCCAACAGATATAACAAGAATCAGAAACCCACGCCGAATGCCTATGCGAAAATACCTACGCACATAGGACAATATGCCCTATACAGCATAAGTAGATGCTATAAACATCCCATGGGCATTTACTGAACTTCTTTGCTGCGACCTGTTGTGAATGTTTGCGAAATTCTAAGTAACCGCGACAAAGCGCCATAAACGCCAATTATTAATACATATACCCACCCTCCTACATCAAAATGATGCCATCAGCGTGGGTTGAAAATGGGACGCTTCCCAAATTCGGCAGCAAAGGTACAACAAAAAAATGACATATGCAAATAAAAAATAATTTTGCATGGTTTTTATGCAAAAAGCAAATAAATTTGTGTATGTCGAAAAAAAATACTATCTTTGCAGCCGAGAGAAAAGAAAGCTTATGTTAACAGCCATTCTGAGTCAGGAACAACTGCACGCCGTGTCCGATTTTATAAGCGGCCATACCCGTTTCGCGGTGCTGACGCATACGTCGCCTGACGGCGATGCGATGGGCTCGTCCTTGGCGATGAGGCATTACTTGAAGGATATGGGCAAACAGGCGCAAGTGATTGTGCCTAATGCTTTTCCGACATTCTTAGAATGGTTACCCGGAGCTGCGGAAGATCTCAATTATGAGACTCAGAAGGCGGAGGCGGATAAGGTATTGGATGAGGTAGATGCCATCATCTGTACAGATTTCAATGAACTTAAACGAATCAATAGCTTGGGCGAGAAGATATTGGCGTTGCGCCAAGAGCGTGAAGTGCCCATCCTGATGATAGACCATCATATTGTCTCGGCGAAAGAGCCCCCCGTAGCGGAAATATTATTGAGTTATCCTGAGTCTCCTTCAGCCTCGGAGATTGTCTATCGGGTTATACATGCGCTATCAGGAGCGATAGGTCAGTTGCCATCGTCCTGTGAGATAGCGACCTGTATCTACTGCGGCATGATGACCGATACGGGCAATTTCTCTTTCAACTCCAACTACCCCGAGATGTATGAGATAGTGGGGGACTTGGTTCGCTTGGGGGTTAACAAAGATCAGGTATATAACCGCGTTTTTAATCAATACAGTGTAGGACGGATGCGATTGATGGGGTATTGTTTATACGAGAAGATGCGGCTCTATAAAGACTATCATCTTGCCCTCATAACACTCACGGGGCGGGAACTTTACCGTTTCCAGTTCCAGAGCGGTGATGCCGAGGGGCTTGTCAATCTGCCGTTACAGATAGATAATGTCTATTACTCCTGTTTCATGCGGCAAGATAAGGTGGCATCCTCCGAGGTCGCTAAAGCCAATGGGGCGAAGACCAAAATAAAAATCTCTTTCCGCTCGCAGGGTGACCGGCCGGTGAATATCTTTGCGCATGACATCTTCCATGGCGGCGGACACGCCAATGCAGCCGGAGGAGAGTATTACGGGAAATTAGAAGATGCCGTGAAACTATTCTTGGAGAATTATCCGAAATATCTAAAAAAGGACTGACGGGTGTCAGTCCTTTTTTTTGGGGGGGCCTGGATTCCAGGATACCAGGTTGCCTGGATTCCGGGTGTTTCTGGGAGGGGTCGTTAGACAACTCCGCTGAAGCCCATGAACGCCATGGCGAGCAGACCGGCAGTGAGCAGAGCGATAGGTGTGCCCTGCATACCTTTAGGCACTTGGTTGAGTTGGAGTTGCTCGCGGATGCCGGCGAAGAGGATGAGTGCCAGCGTGAAACCTAATGCTGTAGCGAAAGCGAACAACGTCCCCGTCAGCAGGTTATGGTCAAGACCAGCCGGTAACTTATCTGTCCCGTTGGCTACCAAGATAGCCACACCTAAGATGCAGCAGTTGGTCGTAATAAGGGGCAGGAAAACACCTAACGCCTGGTAGAGCGACGGACTGATTTTCTTGAGCACAATCTCAATCATCTGCACCAATGCAGCGATAACGAGAATGAAAAGTATAGTCTGCAAAAATTCCAATGACCATAGTACCAAAAGTTTCTGGAGCAGATAAGTCACAATAGTCGCTAAGGTCAACACGAAGGTAACCGCTAAACCCATACCGACTGCCGTATCCAGTTTCTTACTGACTCCCAAGAACGGGCAAATGCCCAAGAACTGGCTCAAAACGATATTATTAACGAATATCGCCGAGATGAATATTAAAAAGTATGCCATAATAAACGCACTAAATTATTTTTTCATAAATTTTTGTACTATTGCCATAAGGTAAGCCAAGCAGATAAACGCTCCCGGTGCAAGCACAAAAATCAATGCGCCGTAGTTATCGGGATAGACATGTAAGCCGAACATCGCACCGGTGCCGAGGAACTCCCTAATGCACCCTAATACGGTGAGGGAGAGGGTAAATCCTAAGCCCATACCTAAACCGTCCATAAAGGATAGCGCAACGGTGTTCTTGGCAGCAAAAGCCTCTGCACGACCTAAGACAATACAGTTAACCACAATCAGCGGGATAAAGAGTCCTAAAGTCTCATATAACGCCGGCAAATACGCCTGCATAACGAGTTGGACAATCGTCACGAAAGTGGCGATTACCACAATAAATGCGGGAATACGCACTTTGTCGGGAATAAGGTTCTTCAAGAGCGAAATAACCACATTGGAGCACACCAAGACAAAGAGCGTGGCGAGCCCCATAGACATACCGTTAATGGCGGAAGTCGTAGTGGCTAAGGTCGGGCACATACCCAAGACGAGACCAAAGGTCGGGTTCTCCTTCAAGATACCATTGGTGAATACCTGTAAACCTTTATTATTCATACAATACCTCCTTATTCTATATTAGTGAGTGAATCCTCCGCGTTAACGGGTTCTGTAACAATGGTTGAGTCTTGCTGTTGCAGGATAGATGCTCCGCTGTATGCGTCGGTGTGAAAAGCTTCGCTATAGGCGTTATTGACCGCCTTGAGGAAGGCACGTGACGAGATTGTCGCAGCCGTAATGGCATCCACATCCCCGCCATCTTTAGAAACTCTCAATGCACCTGCTTTGCGTCCGATAATATTTTGGGCAGGTTTGGAAGCGTCTTGGAACCACTCTTCCATATGAGAGCCGAGTCCGGGAGTCTCTTGGTGTTCAAGTACTTGGTAACCTAAGATAGTGCCGTCTGGGGCGAGACCAACCATAACCTTGAAGATACCGCCAAAACCATTTTCCGATACTTCTATAGCTTGCCCCTCTTGACCGTTAAGAACCGCTAAACGGGCAGCCTCCTGTTTGGCACGCGCCTGCTCGGCAATACGATATTGGGTCAGCATATAAACACCGGCTAATAAGCCTGCTGCCACCAACGCGATGAGGGTCAGCGACAGAACCATATTTTTGAATGTACTTTCTAATTTAGCCATAATATTCTCCTATTTAGCAACCTCGCCGAAGCGTTTCGGTTGGATGCGGTTCAACAAAGGTACAACAGCGTTCATCATAAGGATAGCGAAACTGACTCCTTCGGGGTAAGAGCCCCATGTCCTGATAACCATTACCAAAACACCGATACCGAAGGCAAAAATAACCTTGCCCCATGCGGTCATCGGGCTGGTCACATAATCGGTAGCCATAAAGAATGCTCCTAAGATAGCGCCACCGGAAAGGAGTTCGAAGAGGATGTATGAGCCGGTTGTAAGACCTTCCGGTAGGGCACCGCAGAGACCGGCAATAGCGCACCAGAGCGTCATAGTCCCTAACATAACGACGGGAATATGCCATGTGATAACACGGCAGCAGATGAGCACCAAGCCGCCGACGAGTAGCAGTAATGCACTGACTTCACCCATAGAGCCTGCCATATGTCCGATGAACATATCCCAAAGAGAGGGTAGGTGGCTCAGTAAAGATGCGTCGCCCGCTTTGACTGCCTCTTTCAGGTAGAAGAGAGGTGTCGCCTCCGTAGCGGCGTCGATGTACTGTGTCGCGAAACCTAATGGTCTCGGCCAAGTCGTCATTTGCGCGGGGAAGGAAATGAGCAGGAACACACGCCCGACCAAAGCGGGGTTGAAGATGTTTTGGCCAATGCCGCCAAAAGTCATTTTGCCGACACCGATAGCTACGACAGCACCAATCAGCACAATCCACCAAGGCAGATTAGCGGGCAGGTTGAAAGCCAACAACAGTCCCGTCAGCACGGCAGAGCAGTCGTAGAGGGTCGGTTTTTGTTTGAGCAAGTACTTAGCAATCAGCCATTCGGTCAGCACACAAGCAGCTACACTGATTGCCATTGTGATAAGAGCACTCCACCCAAAAGCCATCACGCTCACGACATAAGCAGGGAGTAAGGCTGCAATGACGATAAGCATATTGCGGCGTACACTGTCACCGCTATGCGCATGGGGAGCACCTGATACTAATAAGTTATTCATATTGTTTGAGTATTTCGTCTAATGTTAAATCTTGGTCACCATATCCGGCTTCGCGAAAGAACATCTCCTTAGCTTTATCGGGGTCATAGGTCATGTAGGTACATTCGCAGTTAGCGCATAATTCCCCTTTTGCGTTCCATATCTCGCCTTCGATAACGGCTATATGGTGGCTATGGCTCTTCAGACGCGCCTTCATTAGGAGATAGGGCTGATTGATTTCCACCACTTTACGGTATCGGATATTCATCTTGGCGGTATATCCTGAGGTATTAAGTACCGCGAAAACCACCCAACCGCATACCTCGTCAAGGAGTGTTGCTTGTATTCCGCCGTGCACTGTATTGATCCACGACTGGTGGTTGTAATTGGGCTTCCACGGGCTAATAATCTCGTCTCCGTCGCGGTAGAAACGCATATGTACCCCTGTCGGGTTATCGGGACAGCAACCGAAACAGTTGTAAGCCTTGAGATTGAGCCAGGGATTGATGATTTCTTTCATAGGTTGCGAGTCGATAATGTGCTTGTTACTTTTTAGGCGCACGAGCGCGGATAGCAGCACCGACCTTGGCCTTGCCTGAACGGATATAGTCTAATAGCGGTCTATGCGAGGGGCATGTGAATTGGCAGCACCCGCAGTCAATGCAGTCCATGACATGATGCGCTTCCATCTCATCGAACATACCGAGTTCGCTTTGTCGGCTGAGCAGGTAGGGTTCAAGCCCCATCGGGCAGGCATTGACACATTTGCCGCAACGAATGCAATTTTCGGGCTCTTGGCGACGGGCTTCATCCTCGTTGAGGAAGAGAAGACCGCTGATACGCTTATTCGCCGGCATGTCGATATTCTGCATTGCGCGTCCCATCATAGGACCGCCGCCGATAATCATGGCGGTATCGTCGGGCACACCTCCGGCAGCAGCAATGACATCACTGAGCGGCGTACCGAAACGCACGAGGTAGTTACCCGGACGCTTGACAGACTTGCCGGTAACGGTCATCACGCGGCTGATGAGAGGTCTATTCTTTTGAATTGCCTGATAAACGGCATAAACGGTAGCCACATTGCTCACCACCGCTCCGACATCAATCGGGAGCGCGCCGGAGGGCACTTGACGACCGATACAAGCGTCAATAAGTTGTTTCTCACCCCCTTGCGGGTACTTAAGATTGAGGGGCTTAACCTCAATTCCCAAGGACTTGGCCGCCAGAGATTGCATTAACTCAATGGCATCGGGTTTATTCTTCTCAATACCGATGATGGCTTTCTTCACGGAAAGAGCTTTCATCAGTATCTTTATACCTAAGATAATCTTTTCCGCCTGCTCAAGCATAAGTTCGTGGTCGCAGGTGAGGTATGGTTCGCACTCAACGCCGTTGATGATGAGCACCTTAGCCGTTTTTCCCGGAGGTGGCATCAGCTTGACATGGGTTGGGAAACAGGCTCCGCCTAATCCGACAATACCTGCAGCGGCTATCCGGTCTATCAACTCTTTGGATTCTAAGTTTCCTTCACGAACAAGTGTCTCTGTCTGATCTATCTCATGAAGCCATTCGTCTCCTTCAACGTCCATAAAAATGGCCGGCATTTTCATTCCCCAGGCATCGGTTGTGGTATCTATCTTTGTGATAGTTCCGCTGAAAGGGCTATGGATATTGGCGGAGACAAAACCTCCTGCCTTGGCAATCAGTTGACCGACCAGGACTTTGTCCCCCTTTTCCACAACCGGTTGAGCAGGCGCACCGATATGTTGCACCAATGGAATAACCGCTTTGGCGGGTAGTGGAACGGCTTCAATCTTTTTATGCGCCGAATAAATCTTGTTATCATGCGGATGCACACCGCCTATTGAAAAAGTATTCATGCTTGAGCCTCCTCTTTTTTAGGTTCTTCTACTTTTGTCACATTGGGCTGATTAGACGCCGGGGCAGTAGCCTCTTGGACGGGCTTGCGTGGAGGGAAGTTCACCGCATGTATGGCACCGGTCGGGCACTCACTTTCGCATTTACGGCAAAGGCGGCATTTCTCGTAATCAATATATGCCACGTTATCCGTTACATGTACTGCGTCAAAGGGACAAATCTTCTCGCACTTGCCGCAACCGATACAGGCGTTCTTGCATGCCTTGCGGGCAATAGCACCTTTATCCTTATTGGAGCAGGCAACGACCATACGGCGGGACTTAGGTCCTTTATTGCGGAGTTCCAGGAGATGTCTCGGGCACGTAGCGACGCACTTGCCGCAAGAGGTACATTTGTCCTCATCGATCTCCGGCAGTCCGGTCTCGGGGTTGATGTGAATAGCGTCAAACTGGCACGCTGCGACACAATCGCCGTCGCCGAGGCAACCAAACGGGCAGTTGGTCTCGCCGACATAGAGACTGTTCTTAATTGTGCAGGAATGAACACCGTCATAACGGCTTGTCTTAGGACGTGCCTCGCAGGTGCCGTTACAGCGAAGTACGGCTACTTTCGGCGTAGCGGCAACCGCTTCCATACCCAAAATCTGACTCACCTGAGCCATGACTTCTGCGCCGCCGACAGGGCAATTGAGACCTTCCAGAGAGGTCGCCTTGCAGCAGGCTTCTGCCATATTGCGGCAGCCCGCAAAACCGCAGCCACCACAGTTAGCACCCGGCAGAACGGCTTGAACCTCGTCTATGCGAGGGTCTTCCTCAACCTTGAATTTCTGAGCAACGAGGTAGAGCAGTACTGCTGCCAGCAAACCCGTTATGCCCAAAACCAATAATGCAATTACAATTAAATTCATATAACTTATTTATCTTTCTTTTTGTCCTTTAGACGATAATAGCCTGCTAACACAAGGTAGTAGAGTACAACCGCTGAGAGGGCGATGAAGGCACTGAAAGCTTCGCTTATGGCGGTGAAACGCCCAACCAATACCCCACCGATAAGCAAGAGCAGCGGCACAACAAATGCCACTACTATTGCAATCCAACGGTCCTTACTCGTAACCGTCACATCTTCAGTCACTGCCTTATGGCAGATACCTACTATTGCACATGAACTACAGACTTCGTCTGTCATATCGTTAGAACCCTAAGAGATTATATTTCTTACCGTCTTTAAGAATAAATATCTGTCCGTTCTCAATTATTTTGCGGGCACCTGAAGAAGGCTTCCCGTTATGTACATCCTCGATATCGGTACTCCCGTCAATCTTAGTGACGCGGAGATAGGTGTAGCGGCCGGCTTTACCGAACTTAATGATATCGCCGATGGTCGGCTCGTCTGTCGCATAGACCCACATCTCGAACATACGCTTGTAGTCCCAAAGGCTGACGTAATTATCGTCGTCACCGGTCACGTTGTAGGTGTAGTCAGCGCCCATAGTGACATACTCAGGACATTCGATCTCTAAGTTCCACATGAGTGTTACGCTATCATAGGGCACAAAAGTGGAGTAAAAAGCGAAATACCTGTAACTGATATCACCCGCGTAGCGAGCCTGATAGCGGTAATAGGGAGAGGTGGCATGCTCGAAATTGATGTCAATAGTATCACCATGTACACCTGTCTCGTAGCCTAATTCAGCAATGGCGTCGATGTCTTGGTAGTTCTCCCATGTCGGCATAATACCATTAAGCATGATATAGGGTTCATACCCATTAGCACTAATGGTGTTGTCGGTATAGTATGTCTCAGTCGCGCCTATCCGATTATTGCATTCCGCCGCATAAATGCCGAATGTATCAGCTTCATTGAAATTAGAGATAACCACTTTAAAGGGCTTGTCTAACAGGAGCCCCTCGCTCATGACTTCTCCGTAAGCGGAGGTGGTCTTAATGGGGAAGGTCAGCAGTTTGCCATACCGTTTGAACGCAGCATTGGATAGCGTTGAGAGATTCGAATTATTCGCTGTAGAGGAGGCTAATACATTGCCGTCTTCGTCTTGAATCTCCATATGTAAATCTGTTACATTGAGAGCATTATTCGCAGTATAGTTGCTCTGATTGATACTTAGAGCCACGGACACGGATTTGACATAGAGAGGGGCTTGCAGCGCGTTATAGTGAGTCTCAATATGGTCAATAAGGGTCGTGTCTGTGCCATAGAGGAACTTTCCGTTCTCGTCATATAGCACCATGGAGAGACCTCCCTCTTGGATAGGCTCGGCTAAGGTCAATGGCCATAATCCGTCGGAACTGGATCCGGAAGGCAGGCCACCGGCGCATAAACCGCTCTTCTCCGCTGAAAAATCGGAACGCTTGGCGAGCATCTGATACTTATCGGTTGTGCCATCGGCAAAGGTAACGGTTTGCAACGGAATAGTCATCTGCCATACTTGTCCGTCATCACCGTTGGCTCCCATAGCGTAAGCCTCATCCCAGCCACCGGCCGGAGTGATGGAGTCGGTGAATGAATAGTTGTCGGTCATGCCGTAGAGGGCATTCTCGACCTCAGAGGGCCAGCGCGTACCTACAGGCGTGTCGTATTTTACTTTGGTGTACGCACCGGTTGCGGTGATAGGCCATACCCATGCTTTGATGGAGTCAGACCATGCACCAATGACACCATTGGAAGAGAGCCATGTGCCTCGTCCTGCCTCGTCAATACCGAGAAAGAAGGTGCCATAAGGCATTGAGTAGCCGGCTTTGGCAGCATTTGCCTTACGGACAGGTGCCTCTTGTTGAGGAACTATTTCCTCCTGCATGACGGGAGTCGGAACACGCCAGTCGCGAGTCGGACCCGTGATATGTTTAGCCGCTAACTCCTTTTGTAATTGGGAAGCGGGGTGGGGGAAAGATGCTAATCTCTGTTGTGCGGTAGCAGTCAGTATGCCCGCAGATAGAAGTATAAATAGTGCAATCTTTTTCATAATCTTACAAGGATTTAATGTCCGCAACAAATTTAATCACCTTTGTGGGGTCAGTAGTAGAAGTCAATGCCATCTCAACCATATTGAGTTGTGAGCCGGAGTAGGATTCTGCCGTAAAGGTGTCGCAGAAGATATCACTAAAGAGTGCGGCACCGTCCGCTACTGTGCTGCCTAAACGTAACAACAGGGGCTCGATGGACTTGTCGGCAGAACGATAGGTAAACCGAATACGGTTCGCCACATTGGAATAACGGAGGTTCAGATAGCCTTGGAACAACTTGCCTTCTACTGAATAGTTAACAAGCAGCAGGTAACTGTAGTCATTATTATTCACCCTACGGCGGGCATAGTTGATATTATGAATCTTTGCTCCGTTTGCCTCAGCAGCGGCTTTGATTGTTTCAATGGCTGCGTTGGTAGTGGCATCTGTGCCGTCAGGTCTGTAGGACCAGATAGCGCCTTTGTTGAACTTGAAATTAAAATAATCCGCGGCACTGTACTCTGACACGAAATAAACGGCAGGGTCAGCTGTGCAAACAAGCTTAGAAGTATCTTCGTTGAGCACAAAGTCTTTAGCACTGATACCGGAAGCCGTCGGGCTTTGATTGTAGAAGTGCATGGCACCCGGAGTAACCACAAACCCTAATACCGTGTCGGCATTATTACGTGTGTAGGTCAAAGTTCCTTCGTTATAGGTCATCGTCAATATAGTGTCATAACCTATGTACGTAAACTCTGCCTCATCGTTACCGGTGAAAGTCATTGCATTAAAGTTATCAATAAGTTCGAAATAATGTTCCCAATTTTCGGTCTCATTCATCTTGAACATATCAATATATGCCGATCTCTTCTTGCTCTTCAAGTAGAAATAATTAGGCGTTGAGTTCATGATTACAAACTCGTAGTCACCGTTATATCCTATACCATCGCTCAGCGGGTCAGAGAATATATGCAGTATATCGTTATAGCTGTTGAATGTCAGTGTCACGGATTGTGTATAATCAATATCCCAAAGGCTTGTATCCACTTTATAGGCGTCATTGGAACTGATTGGGTTTTTAGCGGAAACGACAACGGAACCATTCTTGTCGAAGTGGCAAATCAAGACATATCCGGCAGCATCCGGCGTCGGGAAATAGCGCATTTCCCACCCGTTAGGGGCGTCCGTAAGATAGGTGATTGCTTTTTCGCGTTGTTCTATTAAGCGCTCCGCAGCTGTTTTGTCAAACAGGTTACCTTCCTCTCGAGAGCATGAGGCAAATACCATTAGTATGGCTGATAGTATCAATACAGTCTTTTTCATCTTATTCATAGTACTTGTACAGTTGGTTCATAACTACTTCTTCGGTCATATTGTCTTGACGGCGTTGTACTTCAGCACGAATGGAGTCAAGACTGTAATTGTACTTCTCCAAGAGCCAGGTCTTGCAGTAATTGATTTTGAGTTGAATGGTTGAAGTACCTTCTTGGTCTTCATTGACGGAAACTATATGGGTGTGGTCTTCTGCCATTTCAAACCCTCGTTTAGCCCAAACAGCACGGGTATCGGTGATATAGGAAGATATTACTTCTACGAAATCTTCGTGCGCCTCAGCCATGGAGTAGGGGGTAACAAATCCCATAGAGTAGGCTTCTTCGTCCGTATGATATTGCCAGCCCTGAGAGTCATATTTGCCTGCACTGATGCGCTCGTATTCCTTGGGGAAGGACTTTGTCTGGTGCAGAATATGGCTGAACTCGTGGTGCATAACGTGGAAGATATATTGGTTCATCCACGCCATGTTCTTGAGGTCAAAACCATTCATGTTGTAGAGCGTAATCTTAACACCGCCTTCAGCAACACCGAGTACCTCTGTTCCTTGTTCCGCATTGATGGCGGGAGAACCTAAAACATTGATAATCCGAGGTGCATAGAGTTTCAAGAACTCGGGATTAATCTGCTTCGCATACACATCAATCCAGAGATACTTGACAGCGCAAGCCACCTGCTTACTTAAATCGTACTTGCAGGGTACAAGGTTATAATCCATGTCGGTCGTTTCGTCACCTAATTTATATTGGAAAGCAATATTATAGGGTACAAGTAGACTGTCATACAGGAATTTGTCAAAGGGGTAGGTGTACGATGCAGAATCCAATACCGGTACATTAGCAAATATACTGGTATCTGATATTTTATCGCGGTCGCACGCGGTAAGGGTGATTAGCGCCAATAGTGCGATTCCTACTAAATGTCTATTCTTCATAATTAATCCTTTCTCTTATTGTACATCAAAGGGAACTAATTGGGGGGTCTCACCTTTTAATTCTACATACAACTCCAAGTCGTTCTTTGTGGCTGGAGCCTCTGCGGCGTTCACGGTCTCTTGGTCACCGAGTATGACACGGGGGTTGGCTTTTTGTCCGGCTAAGATGGCTTCTTGGGGCAATTGCAAAGCGCGACGGTCATCGTTCCATACCAGGGTCTTGGTTACTATGGGATAACCTATTTCGTGCTGAATCTCAATGCCGTAGCGTTTAATATCAAAGATACGCTCTCCGTCATGGAGTTTCTCAAATCGGCGAAGTGCCAGTACGCACCAAATGTAGGGCTTTTGCTCCTCGCTGATGGTCCAGGATGAGGACATATCGTAATTGTGCAAGGTCGGGCAAATTTGCGAAGCCATGGATTGGGGTGACACAACGGCTTTCTCATTGGCTACTCTATAGTAGCTATTGATACGAGCATCAGTCAAGTCTTTGGTGCAAAGCCAACTCTTGCAGTAAACATTCATATCTTCTACTGCTGCAGCTGTTTGTCCCAACATAATCTCTGCTTCGGCACGGGCAAGCAATACTTCACCGGCGGTCAACTCACGACGGATAATATGGGCGTAGCCGATACCGGCTATCTTGTCGGTGTACTCGAAAGCAATATCGATTTTAGCGAGGAAACCGCCGAAGTTCTGGTTGTACTGCCAAATATTACACCCTGGAAAACGATCGTCCCAGCAGGGACCACTACCGGTCAACACAGCGTCTTTAGGTATACGGTTGAAGGTATAACGGCAGTAACTGGGTACAAATGTGTACAAGAAGTAGGACATGGTGTTGACAATCATCAGATTGCTGTTGTCTGCCACATCTACCCAAGCGTTGCGCTCCTCTTCACCATTACCTAACGCCTTGGCACTGGCTGCATTGAACATCATTTTGCGCGCATCTGTTGCGCTGGTGCCTAAGACTCTGTTGGCATGTTCGATAACCTTTTCGTACTCACGGGTGAAAAGGTAGAACTTCGCCGCAAAGGCGTGGGCAGCCTGCACATTAAAATGGTATTTCGGTACCGTGTAATAACTATCGGAAACCCATTGAAGCGCCTGCTCAAGGTCTTGCCTTATATGGGAATAGGTACTTTGTACAGAACCACGGTCATAGTCTGGCTTAACGGCTGTCTCTGCTGCTGTCATATAATGAATACCCAAGTCATTGAGCGAAGCCACAGAGTCCTTATAGGCTTGGCAGAAGATGTTTACCAAGATGAAGTGGTTGTAAGCGCGAATCAGTAGGGCTTCTGCCTTCTCGGCAGTGAAATCATCATTGGGGTTGGCCGCCTCTAAATCGGCAATGGCACTCAAAGCTTGGTTCGCCACTGCGATATTCTTATAGCAGTGCTCCCATAAGCTATACGGGGTGTCTTGTGATATTTCCGCCGTTACATCTTCCCAAGCAAAAAGCTGGTTGTAGGTCTGGTTGAAAGGCACCTTATTATTAACATGTCCCCGTGAATCAGGCGTGTCGTTATCAACGGTATTGTCGGACATCATCTCGCCGATAGAGGCTATGTTGGCAAAATCGTAGCCGTTGACTAACAGCAACCTTACTTTCTGACGCGTATTGATTTCGGCACGCTCATCCGGGTTCTTGTCTAAGAAGTGGCAGCTCGTCAGCGAGAGCGTCAGCACACCTATTATAAATAATGTATATTTCTTCATATTCATTCCTCCTTAAAAGCCTAAACGAAGGGTTAATGTAAACTGTCTTGGAACAGGCGAACTTACACCTCCGGAGTTATAGTATTCGGGGTCTTGCCCGTTCAACTTCTTATCTGCGTAGAGCAGAGCTAAGTTGGTACCGCTGAGTTTAGCCGAGAAAGAACTAACCACATTTTGGTTCTCAAACCATTTCTTCGGGAAACTGTATTCTACGAAGATTTCCTTCAAACGGATGAAGTCACCTTTTGCTACGCGTACATCGCTGTAGTTATAGGCTGAGTAGGCATAGTTGAGTCCTTGGATGGTCTCAAACTGGCGTTTGGACGGGATGACGGGAATATTGGTGGTGTTTTCATCACCGGGTACCGACCAACGGTTCTTCATCTCTTTCGCTGACGCTGTCAGGTCAGAATAGTCAGAAGCATACACATTGGTGAGATTGCTTAATCTCAGTTTGTTACCAAAGCTGTAGGTGAAGAATACGCCAATCTTCAAGTCCTTGTAAATGGTGAAGGTGTTGTTGAACGAACCGTAGATGGTGGGGTCAATTGAGCCCTCATACTTCAAGTATCCGTAGTCGTAGTCTTGGAAGTTAATCTCCGAGTAGTTCGAGGGATCATACTTCTTGGTATGTTCTTTGTCTGCCCAGAAGGTCGGAAGTCCTTCATCGGTGAGCCCTGCAAATTCTATACTGAACAAGGCACCAATGGGGAAATCTTCCAATCTGCCCCAGCCATTAAGGAGTTGGTAAACACGGCTATAGGAGTTCAGCCTTGTAATCTTGTTGGTCGAGTGCGAGAAGATAAGGTCTGTTGTCCAACGGAAGTTCTTCTTGTCTATGTTGATGGTTGAAATAGTAAATTCTTCACCGCTTGACTCCATTTGGGCGTCATTGGCGAGTTTACTGATTTGTCCACCTACACCGGCGGTCTGTACATAACCAATCAAGTCATAGTTGTTACGGTGGTAGTAGTCAAACTCTATGTTGATGCGGTTCTTGACAAAACCGAAGGCTACACCGATATTGAACTCATGTTTCTTCTCGTAGGTCAACTCGCTGTTCTCAAGGTCAACTAATTGAATACCGGTCTCGGACAAGTTAGCCAAGTGTCTCCACGGGTTGTACGCTTCGAACACGGCAAGTGAGTTGGTCACGGAAGCGGGACCACGGTCGGCAGTCAGTGAGTAACTGAGTTTGAGGGTAGCATTGGTCCACCATTCGGTGAAGGTGGGCTGCCACCATCTTTCCTCGTGTGCGTTCCAAGCACCGGACACATTCCATGTAGGCAGCCAACGGGCTTTGACGCTCTTACCTAACTTGTTGGTTCCCTCATAGCGGATAGTACCGTTGATGGTATAACGGGCTTTATAGGAGTAAGTCGCCATGCCGAAGAAAGCCAAGTTGCGGTAGTAACTGAGTGAGCGCCCATAGTAGGTTCCACCTTCCTCCTGTTGCTGCTTGAACATCTGATAGGTGGTATAAGGAATACCGCCGTTATTGTATTGGTAGCCATAGCCTTCAAAGGCGACGGAAGTACGGTCAGAGGCGTTCATCTCTGCACCTGCAAAAACGCTGATGATATGGTCATCACCTTCGCTGCCGTCATTGGCAAAACCGTGGTTATAACTGATTGTACCGCGGAAGTCATAGGCTAATAATTCATTGGTCCTGAGGGTGTAGATACCACCGGCAGGAAGTACCGTGACGGGCAATGCAGAGGCTACATCCGGATCGGTGTATAAGTATGTATTGGCATCACGAATCAAGTCATTTTCAGTCTCCTCATCCACACCGGCACGGTATGCGCGGGCTTGGTTGGAGTTGTCCTTGATATGGTGCTCCATACGGTTGTTCTGATAACGAATAGCACCCAAGGCACTGACTTGCAGACCTTTGACTGGCGTCCAGTCTAATTGGGCTTGGAACTTAAGGTCCGTTACTTTCACGTCCATGTAGTTATTCTCCAACTCATCAAAGATATTGAATCCGCAGTAGTTACGACGATAAGTCGCTTTTGGATCCAAGGCACGGGAGGAGTTCATGGAGAAGGAGAAGGGGTTGATATCGAACTCACGGCTAACGGCACCGGTTACTACGTCGGTTTGTTGAGATGTTGTACCGGGAGCGGTCTGCTGACGATAACTACCGGAAGTGTTGATGCCGAGGTTGAGTTTCTGTTTGTTGCCGGCAGGCAGCAAATCGAAATTAGCTTTGACATTACCGGTATAACGTTGTACATCGGATTTCTTATACCATCCGGGGTCGTAGAGTGCGGACAAGGAGGCATAAACCTGTGCACGATCTGTACCGGCGGAGAAGGAAACGGCATGGTTCATCATGATGGTGTGGTTGAACAGTTCGTCGAACCAGTTGGTGTTCCTAATCTCGGCATCGTGGAGATAGTTGTTGATGGCTTGGGTCGTGTTCTGCAAACCATAAGTTCCATCGGTTGGGTTGTATGTGTCAATCAAAGTGAACATACGACCATAAACACCGCTGTTTTTAGCCGTTGATAGATTAGAAGCCTCGAGCCAGCCTTTATCACGCATCTCTTGGTAAATACCCATTTGCTCCTGAGAGTTACTGATATTGTAGTCGGAGTAAGACGGTTTCATACGGTAGGTGAACTCGCCGGTATAGCTTAAATGAGATTGTCCCGCTTTACCTTTCTTGGTCGTTACGACGATAACACCCGCCATGGCTCGTGCACCGTAAATAGAGGTGGCGGAACCATCCTTAAGAATTTGGAAGGACTCAATATCATCGGCGTTTAAGCCGGCGATAGAACTGGCAATAAGGGTCGTAGCGTCACCGCTGGATAAATCGTCTGCACTTAGTTCTACTGCATCTTCCAATACAACACCATCCACTACCCACAGGGGCTTGGAGGCACCGTAGATAGAGGTTGCACCACGAACACGAATCTTTGGAGCAGTACCGAATGTACCACTCACGTTTTGTACACTAACGCCGGAAGAACGTCCTTCCAGGCTTCGGCTGATATCAGCCACACCATCCAATTTAGCGTTTTCGGCATCAACACGAGTAGCAGCGCCGGTGAACAAACGTTTGTCTTGTTTGACCATACCGGTTACTACCACTTCTTGAATCTGTTGGGCATCTGTCCGCAAAGTTACTTTCACTTTGGGTTTCACGGGCACCGTCTCGGTTTTATAACCCATGTAGTTGATGATGAGGTTCTTAACGCCTGCTGGAACATCTAACTCGAAGAATCCGTCAAAGTCGGTTACCGTACCGATTGTAGTGCCTTCCGCCTCTACATCAGCACCGATAACAGTCTGACCGGTTTCATCAAAAATCGTTCCCTCTACATGCGTCTGAGCGACAATCGCGCCCACAGACAAAAGCATACATGCTAAAAGGGTCTTTACTCTTTTCATTATTATTGTTATTTATGACTATTTATCGATATGATTTGCTAATTCGCGAAATTAGCCCACAAAAGTACTGCTTTTTTTTCAGATATGCAAATTTTTTTTCAAAAAAGTGTCAGTTTGTGCAATTTTTTATGAAAAAATCGAAAAATTGCTATATTTTTTTGGAGATTTCAAATATTTTTGCTAATTTTGCATTGTTTTTCGCGGCATTGGCGGAATTGGTAGACGCGCCAGACTTAGGATCTGGTTCTTTACGAGTGAAGGTTCGAGTCCTTTATGCCGCACTTCCTAAAATCTTTTTGATATGAATAAGAGATTCTTTTTATTCCTTATTTTAATAATAGGGCTGACTTCTTGTAAATGGGAGAATAAGGCGGATTACACGCCGGTTATTACATTGTCGCGGCAGTTCTTGGTTTTGCACACGGACACGACTATACCGACCGATACGCTCTATATGGGCTATTCCTCGGCGAAGGAGATGGACACGCTGACGACCTGCCATGTCGGCGATACAATTGCTTTTAGGCTTGGGTTATTTGGAACTGCGAATAATTTGGTGTCCTTTGATATGGTTTGGGATTCGACTTTAGTACGTTTTTGGGAACTTGACGGAACTGCTTCCGCGAATGTTATATCGGCAACAACGCATGAGGCGGGGCATTTGAACTATGCCTTTTATCCGGGATACTTGAGTGTGGTGATGTCGATGAGGTATGTCACGGTAGGAACGGGGAACAATACATTCAGTTTGTTGCTGAATACTGACTCGGAATTTTCGCCGCGAGCGTATAAGTTCCAACAACGGGTACAATAAAAAAGCGAGGTTCACTCGCTTTTTTTGGCTTCCTGCCATAAGGCTTCCATCTCCTCAAGGCTCATTTCGTCCAATCGCTTGCCTTGTTCATGGGCGCGGGCTTCTATATAGTTGAATCGCCGTATGAACTTCGCATTCGTCTTTTCGAGCGCATTATCGGGTTTCAGTTTATAGAGTCGTGCTACATTGATGAGGGCAAATAGTAAATCGCCGAGCTCTTCCTCCATTCTGCCTTTGTTTCCGTCTCCGGAACCTTGTTCGGTGCGTAATTCCTCCTCGAACTCGTGTATTTCCTCCTTCACTTTCTCCCACACATCTTCGCGTTTTTCCCAATCAAACCCGACATTGGCAGCTTTATCTTGAATGCGGTATGCTTTAACCAAAGAGGGGAGGGCATCCGGAATACCGGCTAAAACGGTCTTATTGCCCCCTTTCTCTTTCAGTTTAACCTGTTCCCACAGATGGCTCACTTCTTCGGGGTTTTCTATCTTACCCTCTTGAGCGTCAACTCCATACACGTGCGGGTGACGGAATATGAGTTTGTCACACAGCCGATTGCATACATCTGCGATGTCGAAATCTCCGGTCTCACTGCCCATCTTAGCGTAAAATACAACGTGCAGTAATACATCGCCTAACTCCTTGGAGATTTCGTTCATATCCTTCTTGATTATCGCGGATGCCAATTCATAGGTCTCTTCGATGGTATTCTGGCGCAGGCTTTCAAAGGTCTGCTTGCGATCCCAAGGGCACTTCTCCCGAAGCTCATCCATGATAGTCAGCAGACGGTCAAAAGCGGCTAATTGTTCGGCTCTTCGTTCCATAAGTCAAAATGATTTAATGTTACTTCACCCTTCTCATCCATCCGGGCATAAGTGTATTGTTGGAAACAGTCCCCCAAGATAATCACGCGGCTGTCGCTCGTTATGGGCAAATCCAAGGCGATGTGGCGATGCCCGTATATATAATAGTCGTGGTGATGGTGTTTCGGGTCGGCTTCGTACTCTTTGCTGTACAGTACTAATTCTTCCCTGTCCTCGCCTTTATACGGGCAGGGCTTGGCGAGTTCTTTCAGACGGCTCCTTTTTGCCCAATTATACCCGATGGCATTGCCCCATTTGGGGGGCATGAATTGAAATGCCTTTTGGGCTACGGGATTATGGAAGAACTTGCTAAGGCGGATAAAGCGCTTTATCTGAGGTATCTTTTCCATGCCGGAGGGAATTAAACCGTCGCCGTGCGCGATATAGACCTTTTTCCCGTTTAACTCCATCTTCGCTGGGCGGGTGTGGACATGCATACCTGTCAGTTTATGCAATCCGCCGAAAGTCCATAAGTCGTGATTGCCGGGCAGAAAGTGTACGGAGATACCCCGCTTAACCAAATGGCGAAGGCATTGCATCAGAGCGGAGTATTGTTTCTTACTTTTGTCGCGCCATTTATACTCATACCAGAAATCAAAGATATCTCCCACAAGAAAGATTGCCGTGGCGTCTTTCTTAAAGGTGTTAAGCATATGAATGACACGCCGCTGATGTTCATATACATCATATGGCATTGCCAAAGAACCGATATGGGCGTCGCTTAAAAAGTATATCATAGGAATCCTAATTCTAATTTAGCTTCTTCGGACATCATGTCCTTCGTCCACTCCGGCTCAAATACGATGTTTACTTCCACTTCATCTATGCCGTCCACAGAACCGACTTTTTGGCGGATATCTTCTACTAAAAAATCCGCAGCAGGGCAGTTCGGGGCTGTCAGCGTCATGTCTATCATACATTTTTTGCCATCAATCTCTACTTTATAAATCAACCCAAGGTCATATACATTAACAGGGATTTCCGGGTCAAAGACCGTCTTGAGCATCCCTAAGATCTTTTCCTCTTGTTCTAAAAACTCATTCATATATTATGTATATATCGACTTTCTACTACTTTAACTCTTTGTTCTATGCTCTAACTTGCGATATTTCGAGCTCTCGATATCCTAATCTCTCGATATTTCCGGCTGCACAGCTACTGGGACTGCCCCCTTGCTCCGCAGCGTCGCCGACACCGGCGTCACGCCGACAAAATTACACTTTTTTTTTGATATGTCAAAATTATTTTGTATTTTTGCCGCAAAAATGGAAACTATGTTGATATTTGCCACCAATAATGCGCATAAATTAGCGGAAGCGCGGGCTATTTTGCCGATGTCAATTGCCTCTCTGAGTGAGGTCGGTATTCATGAGGATATTCCCGAGACAGGTGTCTCGCTGGAAGAGAATTCCCTCCAAAAGGCGCAGTATGTCTTTGATCGCCTGCACAAAGCTTGTTTTGCTGATGACACCGGCCTGGAAGTCGATTGTCTCAATGGCGCGCCGGGCTATATGACCGCCCGTTATAGCGGCGAGCCGGTGGACTCTACCCGCAATATGCTTAAACTCCTTGCCGAAATGTCCGCAGCCACTGCGGCCGCCCTCCGCTGCACAGCTACTGGGTCCGCAGCCACTGCGGCGTTACGCCAGCGGCGCGGAGCGCAGTTCCGCACAGTTATTACGCTTATCAGGGATAATGGCGAAATATGCCAGGTATCCGGCATTGTCAGGGGACGTATCGCACTGGAAATGAGTGGTGTCGGCGGCTTCGGCTATGACCCGGTCTTTATTCCGGAGGGGTATGATAAGACTTTTTCTGAATTAGGAGAAGAACTTAAAAACCATATCTCCCATCGTGCCCGAGCACTACAAGAACTCTTAAAAATCCTCTAACACCAACCCATCACCACTTTCACTCTAATAATATGTGCGCCGTATCCGCATCGGGTGCTGATCGGGTGCTGATCGGGTGCTGATCGGGTGCTCACCGAAACCTTACCCTTGCGCACCTTACACATCGCCAAACAATCTGTCCTTGGCAGCTTATATAATGCACGCTTGACATTTAGCACAAAAAATGGAGACCTTCATCGGCCTCCATTTATTACGTTCTTTTGTTCGCTCGTCCTTAACGGCGAGAAGATTTGCTACTGCGCGAGGAAGAAGTGCGAGGAGTGGCAACAGGTTTAGATTGTACTGGCGCTTCGACTTTTGGTTGCTTAGGCGCTTCGGCTTTTGGCTGCACAGACACCGGGGCTGCAGACTCTGCATCACCTGCGTTAATCACGATAGACTGCATGTCCGTTACGGGATACAGGTATTGCAAACTATTGTCGTTGTAGAGCAGCAAGTATTTCTCAATATCCTCACGACTGATGCTATTGAGTTCTTCTACTTGTTGTTTCAAAGTAATGGTTTGCGGGTTCTCGTAATAACCGGCAAGACCGGTCAGAGCAGCCTTATAGCCCAAACGTTTGGTGGGCTTGATTTGAATGGAGTAAATTGGTGATACCACAATGTCGATATTGTTGTTGAGGATTGCCTTGTAGTTAGCTTCTTGCATGGCAGCTTCACGCGAACCGCACCAACCGGACTCGGCAACGACACGTTTGGTGAAATCGCAACGCACATCAACGCGTGTCTGGTTCGTCATAATGGGCTGATTTTGGATATTGGTCATACGGGAAGTATGTTGGTAGGTCTTACAAGACGCAAAAGCGAGCACTACCAAACTCATCAAAATAATCTTATAGTTTTTCATAATCGTTTATTTTAGTCAATGTAATTATAGATAATTATGCTTTTATTAGAATTGGAGTTTAAGCCCAAGTCCCTGAGTCGAGGGCGCTATGGCGAGTCCGGAGTTTTTCAATTTATTGGCTTTCACACCGCCCACCGAAGCGCAAACTATGCCGACTATAGCAGACGCACCACCGAGGGTCATCATGGCAATACCGGCATCAACGGCTGCAATATTAGGCTCATAGTAAACGCGACCTCCTGAGTAGTATGGCTCTTTAGCCAATAAACAAGGTAAACCAATCGGGAACATCATTACCACACCGGCACTTACCAGACCGATACCCGTATTGCGAAGTCTTAGTGCGCTGGTAAGTTGTTGGTCAAAAGGGCGCAGTGACTTGGGTTGCTTTGGAACTTTCTTTATCATCAAAGATTGTGCATGAGCGGCGCCCTTGCTCCGTGGTGCTGCTAATGCCGGCGTTGCACCGGCGCCAACGCCTACGGATTGGTTACCATTGCCATTGTTGAAATAGATGGTGGTGCGGTTGCTGTTGTCAATCATGTCGCGTTGGTAGTATTGATCAACAAAATTGGGATCAGTCAAGAGTTTGTACTTCACGATGTCATCCATGCTCAGATTGGAAACACGCTGTACTTCTTTGTCGATTTCATCAATGGTTTCCACCTTGTTGTAATATCCGGCGAAACCGGTCACTTTGGCGTAATAGTGAATACGACCGAACTTGCGGTGAATCTCCACCTCATAAATAGGGTCAATAACTACATCCACATGGGCAGCAAAAATGGCATTGTTCAGCGCATTTTCGATAGCCTCTCTGCGGCTCAAACAATCTCTGCGGGACTCACCGTTTACCTTAACGGAAAAATCGACGCGCATGTCGGCGGTCATTTGATGAGCTGCTATTCCGCGTTGCTGAATAGCTGATGTTCTGGAAGTGTGTTGATAGGTCTTACAGGAAGGTAGTAAGCAGCCTAAAACAAATAAGGGAATGAATAAACACAGTTTCTTCATGGTGTTTAGTATTAAGTTCTTCCTACTCACTTATGGCTTTTCGGTTACTCCATTTCATTTGGCGGTGCAAAAATATAAAAAAAAGGAGACTTTTGCAAAAAAAACTTTCTTTTTTCTACAAAAGCCCCTCTAATTGTCAAAAAATCGTGTTATGCGAGTGCAATGACTTCTTTTGCTATATGTTGTGCGGCATCAGGTTGCGCAAGCTTGAGAGCATTGGCGCTGAGCGTACGGAGGCGTTCAGGGTCATTGAGTAGTGCGATAGCAGTGCTTACTAAGTTATCCCGCGCGTCTGCATCTTTCACGAGTACAGCTGCATTCTTATTTACGAGTGCCATGGCGTTATGGGTCTGATGATCCTCGGCGACATTGGGTGAGGGAACAAGGATAGCCGCTTTACCAAGCAGGCAGAGCTCACTGATGGATGACGCTCCGGCGCGTGAGATGACGAGGTCGGCGTTGGCGTACTGAGTTGGCATGTCGGAGAGGAAATCGGTGATATGAATTGCTGCGCCTTTGCCCGATTCCTGTTTAGTGTCTGCGAGGTGGCGGTAAAGGTCAATATAGTTTTTGCCGGTTTGCCAAACAAGGTCAATACCTGCAGCTTGGATTTCGGGCAAGTGTGCGGCTATTGCCTCATTGATGGTTTTGGCTCCGAGTGAACCGCCGATGACGAGTAATCGTTTAGTTTCTTTGGGCAGAGTCCTGACACCGGATGTGAGGTTCATCCTTACAGGATTACCGGTCAAGATGATTTTGTCCTTCGGGAAGAATTTTTCCATGCCCTCATAGGCGACACAAATCTTACGGGCATCATTCTTGAGCAGTTTATTGGTGACACCGGCAAAGCCGTTTTGTTCCTGTATCAGTACGGGAATACCCATTCTGGCTGCGACTTTCATAGCTGCCCCCGAGGCATATCCGCCAACGCCGACGGCGACATCGGGTTGGAAGTCGCGAATAATCTTTTTTGCCATTCGCATAGAACGGAAGAGATCAATCAGAACGGAGATATTCTTCCATGGTTGTGAGCGGTTAAATCCGCGAATAGGTAGCCCGACTATCGGATAGCCGGCTTGAGGAACACGTTGCATCTCCATTCGGTTATCGGCACCGACAAATAAGATTTCTGCGTTAGGGTCTAATTGTTTGAGGGCATCTGCAATGCTCACGGCGGGGAAGATGTGACCTCCGGTTCCGCCTCCGGAAATTAGGTACTTCATATTAACTTCGTGTAGGTTACTGATCTAATGTTATAATGGGCGTGTCGTCGTTGGCGGCATCTTGAGTTATTTGTTGCTGCTGTTTCATTGCCGTTTGCTCTCGGCTGACCGCCATCATGATACCGAAATACAGCGATGTGACGACGACACCCGTTCCTCCCATTGAGATGAGCGGTAGTGGTTGTCCTGTAACAGGAAAGATACCGACCGCCACCATCATGGAGAACAAAGCTTGGCACGTGGTCATTAGAGCTGCTGCCATCGCGAGTAGCGTAGCGGCTTGGTCTTGGAACTTATGGGAGGTGTAGCAGGCTCGGTAGAGCACCATGAGGTAGAGAAAACATAGAAAAATGGCACCGAGAATGCCGCTTTCCTCAACGATTATGGCGAAAATATAGTCCATGAATGCCAGCGGCAGAAAGTCCCGCTCCTTGCTGTTTCCTGGCAAAACCCCGATAGGACTTTTACCTCCCCGAGCGATAGCAACCTTGGCGATAGAGGATTGGTAATTATCGTCGGTTAGCTTGAACTCCGCTGTGTCTGGCTGCTTCATTTCGAAGATTTTATTGTCAATACGCTTGACCCAAACGGTTGCCCGCTTAAAAGGACCGGACATTATCTTGTCTTGTTTGACAAAAGCGAAATCAACAAAGATATAGCCCAATAGCAGTGCTAGAACTGCAATGCCGATAGTCGACAGAATGTATTTCCAGGGTATATGAGCTAAGAACCACATGATAACTAAAACACCGGCAATGAGCACTGCGGTAGAGAGGTTTTGCGTCATGATAAGTAGTGCTACAAAGCCTGTTATACCTAAGGTCCAAAAGAAATACTTCTTTTTATCCTCCTCCGTCTCTATTCGTGAGAGTAAGTCGGCATCAACAATAACAAGTCCCATTTTAGCGAGATCAGACGGTTGGAAGGTGATAGGTCCTAATCGCATCCACCGAGCGGCGCCATTGACCACCACCGCAAAAGGTGAGCCGGGGATAGAGACCAATATCAGGAATAGAATGGCTACTGCCAAAATGATGTATCCTGAAAGGCGAATATATATCGTTGGCACATATTGCACAAAATATGCCAAAGCCGCGCCCACGATGAGGAATATCATTTGCTTGCCGACGGGTAAGAGCATAGACGTGCTATTATAGACCTGCAGGCTGGTGGCACTGAAAATAGCGAGCACTGCATAAATCATAAGGAAGATGTATATCGTCCAATATGAGCGGTCAATGGAGGAGGGTAATTTCATGTCGGTAAGTATAGGTTGGCTTATAATTTTCTGACGGCAGTCATGAATTGGTCGCCGCGGTCTTCATAACTATGGAAGAGGTCAAAGGACGCGCAGCATGGACTGAGCAGGACACTGTCCCCTTCCTTAGCCGCATGGTAGCACGCTTGCACAGCGTCATGGAGATTGTCGGTTGAGACATAGGGAATACCCAGCGGTGCGAAGTGCTCAATGAGTTTCTCGTTATGCAGCCCCATGAAGACTAACGTGTGGCATTTCTCTTTGACCAACTCGTCTATTTCAGAGTAGTCATTGCCTTTGTCTTTGCCTCCGAGAATGAGAACTACAGGCGTTTTCATACTCTCTAAAGCGTACCAGCAACTATTGACATTGGTGGCTTTGGAGTCATTGATGTAGCGGACACCTCTGACGGTAGCGACATACTGTAGTCGATGACTGACACCGGCAAACTGCTGCAATGACTCGCGAATGGTGCTGTTGCGGATGTTCAGTATCTGTGCCGCGATAGATGCTGCCATGGAGTTGAGTTGATTGTGTCGCCCCTGAATGCGGATTTCGTCAACGGGAATACTCAATGCTTCCGGTGCGGCTTCGACTACGAGGTTATTGCCTTCTATATAGGCAGCGTTGACAGTATCGCTATGTGCCTTTCCCTTCAGCGAAAACGGATAGAGCGTAGCGGAAGGGTTCATCTTCTTTATCTCGCGGTCTATAACTGGATCTTCCGCCCAATAGACGAAGGCATCGTCTTTAGTTTGGTTTTGGGTGATGCGGAACTTGGCGTTGACATAATTCTGAAAGTCATAGTTATATCTGTCCAAGTGGTCGGGCGTGATATTCAGTAGGATAGCGATATTGGCCCTGAAATCATACATGTTATCGAGTTGGAAAGACGACAGTTCGATGACATAGTAGTCCTTCTTCTCATGTGCGACCTGGAGCGCTAAGGATGCCCCTATGTTGCCGGCCAGTCCGACATTCAGTCCTGCCCTTAGGAGCATATCATAGATAAGGGAAGTAGTCGTGGTTTTGCCGTTAGAACCGGTGATACAAATCATTTTGGCATCGGTATATCGTGCAGCAAACTCAATCTCGCTGATGACGGGCGTTCCTTTCTCACGCAGTTTGACAATCATTGGAGCCGTCTCGGGAATGCCGGGGCTTTTGATAACCTCGTCAGCGGCCAAAATCTTCTCTTCGGTGTGATGACCGGACTCAAAGGCGATATCGTTCTGCTTAAGTAATGCCTGATAGGGTAGTGATATTTCGCCCGAGTCGGAGACAAAGACCTCAAAGCCCTTTTCTTTTGCGAGTATGGCAGCACCGGTGCCACTCTCTCCTGCACCTAAAATAACAATCTTTTTATTCATATTACCGTATCTTTAACGTCAAAATAGTAAATGCAGCCAATAGGAGTGTCACGATGCAGAAACGCAGTACAATCTTTGTCTCATGGTGCAGTTCGTTACTGCCCTTAATTAGAATCCGGCAAGTGGGATTATTGTCGAGAACCTGACTGACGGATGTCCTGAAATGGTCATGCAGAGGCGCTCGTTTGAAGACACGAACTGGGCTGCCACTCTTCTTGGTGAACTTATATACTTGGGTTTGTAGAATCACGCTGACGCTCTCCATCAGGAATACCCCGCATAGAATAGGAATTAGTAACTCCTTGTGTATCAGTACGGCGCTCACGCCGATAATACCTCCGATCATCAATGAACCCGTGTCACCCATGAATATTTGTGCCGGAAAACCGTTCCACCACAGAAAACCGACTAATGCGCCGATAAATGTCGCCATAAAGATTACTAATTCTTCGCTTCCGGGAATGTACATGACATCGAAATAGTCCGCCCAGACATAACTGCCGCTCACATAGGCGAGAATTAAGAGCGCTACACCGATAATGGCACTATTGCCGGCACACATACCGTCCATACCGTCATTGAGATTGGCACCATTGCTGACCGCCGCAACGACGAACACCGTGAGAAGTACAAAGAATATCCAGCCGGCTTTGTACTTATTGGCTTCGCCCAAGAAACTGAACATATCAGCATAATTGGCGTTATGGTTTTTGATAAAAGGAATGGTCGTTCGGGTTGACTTGACTTCGGGAGATTTTTCAACGACGGTGATGTTATCTTCAACATAGGTCGTGACCGTCTCGTTCATTACCGTGACAGGGCTGTAGCGAAGTGTCAGTCCGACAATCAGACCGACTGCTATCTGACCGATAATCTTAATCCAGCCGTTGAGCCCGTCTTTATTATGCTTAAAGGTCTTGATATAGTCGTCGGCGAAACCTAATGTGCCTAACACAATGGCGGTGGCAAGCATCAAGAGCATATAGACATTCTTGAGGTTGCCAATCAATATACTCGGTAGTACCACAGCGACCATAAGTACTATCCCGCCCATAGTCGGTACGCCTTTTTTATTGACGTTAAATGGGTCTAATTTCTCGTCACGTTGTTGCTCCGATATATGTTTTTTACGCAGCAAACGGATAAACCATTTGCCGAAAAAGACACTCACTAATAGTGCCAAAACGCCGGCTATTATGGCTCGGAAAGAGATATATTGCCATAGACCTGCGCCCGGCAAGCCCTTTGTTTGTAATAAGTCGAATAACGGGTATAACATAGATAGTTCTTATTGATTAATAATTATAAGCATGATTTAACAACTTCGTGATCATCGAAATGGTGCTTAACCCCCTTGATGATTTGGTAATCCTCATGTCCTTTTCCTGCGACAAGAATAGCATCTCCCTTTCTGGCTAAGGTGCAAGCGGTCTTTATTGCCGAGGCCCTGTCTTCAATAACCAGTGTATCCTGCATCTCGTCAGGAGTAAGTCCGTTGGTCATGTCTTTTAGAATGTCGGCGGGTTCTTCGTCGCGCGGGTTATCGCTGGTCAAAATCAGTATATCGCTCATCTGACGTGCCAATTTAGCCATCATGGGACGTTTGCCTTTATCCCTGTTGCCGCCGCAACCGACGACAGTGATGACCTTAGCGTCTTGTCCCGAGGGTTGCGCATCTAATATATCGTGGATGGTGCCGAGGACATTTTCAACGGCATCGGGTGTGTGAGCATAATCGATAATAGCTGTCCACCCCTTAGGACTCCTAATAGTCTCAAACCGGCCGTTGACGGCAGTCAACGTGCTGAGTATGCGCATGACCTCCATTTTGTCAAAACCGAGTGCTATTGCCGCGCCGTAAATGCATAAGAGGTTAGAGACATTGAAGCGACCTACTAAGGGCACAAATACCTCGATGCCATCCATCTGCAACTCCATACCCTCAAATCCTTCTTCTAATATCTTAGCCCGATAATCCGCCATGGTGCGGGTAGAGTAGGTATAGACTTTGGCTGCGCAATTTTGCGTCATGACCAAGCCGTTTTTGTCATCTTTATTGGTGACGGCGAATGAGTTCTTTTTGAGTCCGTCAAAGAGCCTCTTCTTGGCATCACGGTAGTTCTCAAAGGTCTTGTGGTAATCCAGATGGTCTCGCGTGAGATTGGTGAATAACGCCCCGTCGAAATCGAGTCCGGCAATGCGCTCTTGCACGATGGCGTGGGAGCTGACCTCCATAAAGGCATATTCGCAGCCGGCATCAACCATGCGTCTCAAGAGGGCGTTTAACTCCAAGGAGTCTGGTGTCGTATGCGTCGCGGCAACCGGCTCATCATCAATATAATTAACGACTGTGGATAGTAAACCGGCTTTATGACCCAGGGCGCGTGTCAGTTTCCATAGCAACGTTGCGATAGTAGTCTTGCCATTAGTGCCCGTTACACCAACAAGTTTTAACTTCTTGGAAGGATAGTCATAAAACTTACCGGCTAATAGCCCTAATGCTTTATTGTCCATGTCCTCGACTGCACCGATGGCGCCGGACTGCAAAGCCGCAGGGATGAACTGCCGCCCGTCCGCTTGAGTTCCTACTTGGGCGACAAAGAGAGTGCCGTCTTTCACCTTGCGGCTGTCGAACTGCAAATCGTTAACTTCTGCCTCCATGTCGCCATGTACCACAACATTCGGCGCTAAAACTGATACTAATTCCCGTAATTTCATATCTTGCTTCCTTATTTACGTTTTACCAAAATACCATCTTTATAGCAATCAACATTGGCGATAGTCTTTTCTGCAATAATGCGCACGACTCCTCCGCAGTCATATCCGGCATCATATCCCCAGACGGTAGGGGCGTTAATCATACAGATGCAGGTGTATTGTGGGTTTTCCTCGGGGAAATATCCCACGAAGGTCATTCTATGTTTCCGATCAGAGTAACGACCATTCTCTAATATCTGTGCCGTTCCTGTCTTACCGGCGATATGCACAAGGCTACTCTGTGCCTTATAGTCGGCGACTTTGCCGTTCCACATGCGTACGGATGCTGTGCCCAAATGGTTGTCCCACACGACATCGTGCAGAGCCAGACGGATATCTTCAATTGTGGACGAGCGGGCGATAGAGCGCTTGACAACCTCGGTGTCAAAATGCTTAATGATTTCTTCCCCATCCTTGATGTCCGTCACCAACATAGGTCGCACCATCTTGCCGTTATTGGCGATAGCATTATAGAACATCAACAACTGCATCGGGGTGATCAAAACGGAGTAACCATAACTCATCTTACTGATTGTCACCGTGTCGTTAGGCACGCGTATAAGAGCTGCTTGTGCGCCCGGTATATCGCTTTCGATGCTGTCTGCAATGCCGAGTTTTAGGACACGGTTAATGAAGCGATTGGCTGAACCTTCGTATGCCCTGGTGATGATTTTTGCCAAGGCAATATTACTCGATACTGCTAACGCACTCCTCACGGTATAAATAGTGTCCTTCGGGTGCGCATCGCGGTGGGTGACCGTGAAGTATTTCCAAGGCGCTTTAGTGACGCTGACGGTGTCGTATAAAGCGACCTTATGATCCTCCATAGCCGCCATAAGCGCTACGGTTTTAAAGGTTGAACCCGGCTCGACCATAGTCACTGCATGGTTGACCGACTCGATATATGAGCCATCGGGCTGTTTGTCTAAATTGGCGATAGCTTTAATATGTCCTGATTGGGTTTCCATCAAGACGCAGCAGCCCCACTCACCGTCCACCCGCTTCAGGCGGTTCATAAGTGTTTCGCTGACAATGTCCTGTAATTCGGCATTCAAGGTGGTCACTACATCGTAGCCGTCTTCGGCTTCCACTACTGTCACATTTTCGTACTGCCCTGCAATGCGTTGACGTACACTTACGCCGTCTTTGCCGACGAGATAACTGTCATATTTCTTTTCAAGCCCTGTCTTGCCATGTCCGCTCTCAGCATCTATAGAGCCGAGCGTGCGCGTCGCTAATGGACCTAAGAGGCGCATGCGTCGCTTTACTTCTTGAAACTGTATGCCGCTATAGTTCTTGCCTCGTTGGATAAGAGGATTGCGCTCCAGTTCTTTGCGCTGCAGGTAGTTAATACGCGTCCGACTGATACGCAGACTGTGCTTGCCGCGACGATGGGCAGTGGTTATTTTATTCTTGTAGAAGAGTGCATCATTATCACTTAAGACGCGACTGAGATCGCTTGATAATGTGTCTATGTAGCGATGAAAAAGGCTGTCATTGCCTTGTGTCAGAGCCGGCACGGCAGCGTCCATGTATAGCGTGTATTGTGGCATACTGGAACAAAGCAATTTGCCCTCGCAATCTAAGATATTGCCCCTTGTGGCAGGTACTACTTGGTTATTGCGCACCTGAGCGTTGGCGAGTGAGAGCCATACCTCTTTCTCTTTGGTCTGAATAAGTATAATCTTGGTAAGCACCGCAATGAATCCTGCAGTAATAATCATGAAAATTACTGCGAATCGGATGATGGTATTGCGTTGCTTGTCTCCCATATTTAATCAACGGCTATAGCGGGTTTGCGGTTTACTTGCAGACGACTATTGCGCGCTGCCAATTCTGCGGCGACACTGCTTTGCCGCGTTTTTTCCATAAGGGTGGCACTGATGGTGAGGTACTCGAATTTGGCATCCCTCACTTCGCGCCTCAAGTTGCTTAAATGTTTCTCCTGCCGCATGGTGTTGTAGCCTGCGGCAATATAGATAAAAGCACAGAAGGAAATCAAGGCTATCATCCACTTGTATTGGTGAAGCCAGATAGTCCATTGCTCTCCGCTAATAAGTTTCTGTATGTCGGCTTTGATATTCATCTTTTTTCGGCTACGCGTAGTTTGGCGGAACGGGCACGGGGATTGCGTTCTACTTCCTCATCGCAGGCAGTATCGCCTTTGACGAGGACATCAAACGGTGTGGATATGTTTCCCCAAAAATCTTTTTCGATGGTGCCGTCTATATTGCCGCTCTTTAGGAAGTTCTTGACCATTCGGTCTTCTAAACTATGGTAGGTTAGGATCACCAATCTGCCGCCTTGTTTCAAACAATTACGGGCTGCCGTGAGCAGACTCTCCAATGCTCCTAACTCGTCATTGACCTCTATCCTTAGGGCTTGGAAAATCCGAGCGAGGTCTTTTTTATGCCCCTCAATGTCCTTGTAACCTAAGGCACTGACCAACTCGCCGGTGCTCTCTATCTGGTGTTGCGCTCGTGCGCGAATCAACTTTGCGGCTAAAACTTTTGCGTCGCGACATTCGCCGTATAAATGTAGTACGCGCGCGATATCGGCTTCGCTGTAGGTGTTGACCACTTCCTTGGCGGAAAGTGGGGCACTTTGGTTCATACGCATATCGAGAGGACTATCAAATCGAAAACTGAATCCTCTTTCAGCACTGTCGAAGTGGTGAAATGAGACACCCAAATCAGCTAAAATGCCATCCACGGAGTTAATGCCGAGATAGTCAAGGTAGTTCTCTAAGTATCTGAAATTGCCATGAACTCTTGTCCAACGCGCATCGTTGTCGGTAATCCGTTCGATGGCTTCTAAATCTTGGTCTAACGAAATAAGCCGTCCGTTTTCGTTGAGTTCGTTCAAAATGGCGCGACTATGTCCGGCACCACCCATTGTTACGTCGACATAGGTGCCTGCAGGCTTGATTGCGAGGCCTGCTAAGGTCTCTTTCAGCATCGCGGGAATATGGTAGGAGAGGTTATCCATTGTTCTTTCGGGTAGCAATTTTGCTGCGGATAGCAGCGGCTAAATCACTCGGGTTGACTTTATGTTCCTCAAAAGTTGAGGCGCTCCATAGCGCAAAGCGGTCATACATGCCTACAAAGACAAGATCTTTGCCGCCTACAAGACTCATGTTCTGCTTGTTGAGCAGTACTCGCCCTTGAGCATCGGTCTCTAAGAAGTCCGCTTCGCTCATGAATTGCATGAGCAACATCTCATCTTCCGGATCCCACTCGTCCAGCACGGCGCGCAACCCGCTCACTTTCTCGTTCCAAACCTGTTCAGGGTAAAAAATGAGACACTCGTTGTCCGTGTCGCGGCGAATGACAAGACGCTTGCTCCCCATCTCTGCTAATATTCGCCGATAGGTGGCCGGCACGAATATGCGACCCTTATCATCCGCCTTAACCTCTATGTTTCCCAAAAAAGTACTCATGTCATTTTCTTTTTGCGCTGCAAAGATACGAAAAAAAAATGATTCCCCCAAATTTCCCCACAAAAAAAGTTTTCAATTTCTTTATAAACATGTTTTCTACATCTTTCTGTTGTAATAATAAGCATAAAATCAAATCATTCTATATGTTTTCAACATTGTGGGTTAAAGTGGGGTGATTTTAGATGTGCAAAAAAAATTTGCATATCTCAAAAAAATATTGTAACTTTGTCGCCGAATTTGATAAACTCCAAATTTCGAGTATTATGAATAATTTTGGTTTTGTACGTGTTGCAGCAGCAGTGCCTGTCATTCATCTGGCAGATTGTTTTCACAATGTGAAACAAATGAAATCCATGATTGATGAAGCCATTGAGGAGGGTGTTGAGATTATTTCTTTTCCAGAGTTGTCGGTAACAGGCTATTCTTGTGCCGATTTGTTTTTTACCCAGCAACTTCAGCGAGATGCGCTTAAGGCACTTGAGGAACTCTGCGCTTATACGCGTAATAAGCCGATTATTGTGTTGGTCGGAGCTCCTCTCAAGGCGGATAACAATCTCTATAACTGTGCATTCGTGATGACAGATGGCGAGGTGCGGGGCGTTGTACCTAAAACCAATCTGCCCAATACGGGCGAGTTCTATGAGAAACGCTGGTTCACCTCTGGCAGGGCTATTCGAGAAGCGAATGGTAAACCTCGTATCCCGGCTGTCGAGTTGTGGGCAGGAGAGGTTCCCTTTGGAGTGGATTTAATTTTTGAGGCCAATAACTATACCTTTGGTATTGAGATTTGTGAGGATTTGTGGTCGCCGCTACCGCCCTCGACGCAGTTGGCTATACAAGGTGCGGAACTCATTTTCAACCTTTCTTCTTCCAACGAAGTGGCTGATAAGCATACCTTCCGCCAACACATGATTACCCAGCAGTCGGCGCGTGTGCACTGTGGCTATATCTATACATCTTCCGGTGCTGGAGAGAGCACTACGGATGTCGTTTTTGCCGGTTCGACTTATATTGCCGAAAATGGTGACTTGCTCTTGGAGGGAGAGCGCTTTCAGCGTGAAAACACTATTTCCATCATGGAATTGGATATCCAACGCCTTCGGACGGACCGGCAGCGTAATACCAATTTTACAAAAGACCAATTGGGACACTATCGTCGTGTACAGGTGGCTCCCCTGACGCATGATGAGGCGGCGGACGAAGTCGTTCCTTTGCACCGCACTTTCTCGATGCACCCGTTCTTGCCGGAGATAGAGAATCAGACTTCCTATTGTGCCGATATCTTGAATATCCAGTTAGCGGCATTGGCGCACCGCTGGGAACATACTCATGCGCAGTCTATTGTAATTGGTGTTTCTGGTGGTCTTGACTCGACTTTGGCACTATTAGTGGCGGTGCTTACGGCGGATTTAATCAACTATGATAGAAGCCGCGTTATCGCGGTGACTATGCCCGGCTTCGGCACTTCTGATAGAACATATCATAATGCCGTTAAGTTGATGGAGAATTTGGGAGTGTCTATTCATGAGATACCTATTCGCGACATGGTGACGTTGCATCTTAACGACATCGGACATGACATTAACGCACGCGATGTTACTTACGAGAATGCTCAGGCGCGGGTGAGAACATTGGTGCTCATGGATATGGCGAATAAATATAACGGTTTGGTGCTGGGCACGGGAGATATGTCGGAATTAGCGCTCGGTTGGTGCACTTATAATGGCGACCATATGTCTATGTACGGTATCAATGCCGGTATCCCTAAGACTTTGGTTCGCTTATTGGTGACTTATGCGGCAGAGAATATCTTCGCTGACACAGTGCGAACTATTCTTCTGGATGTTTGTGAGACACCGGTTTCGCCGGAATTGCTTCCTACGGACGAAAAGGGGGATATCGCCCAATTGACCGAAGATAAACTTGGTCCCTATGAACTCCATGATTTCTTCTTGTATTATTTCCTTCGCTATGGTTTTACGCGGGAGAAGATTGCTTTTATGGCTTGCGTAGCATTTGAGGACAAGTACTTGAAAGAGCAGATCGAGCATTGGCTTGACTTGTTCTTTAGACGATTCTATTCGCAGCAGTTCAAACGTACTTGTCTGCCGGACGGTCCGAAAGTACTGCCTTTGTCCCTCTCTCCGCGTGGTGATTTACGAATGCCTTCAGATGTATGATTACTAATACTTTCCATATTCCTGTATCGGCGAGGTATTACCATGAGTTTGCTTCTGTCGAAGAGTTGATAACGATCTTGAAGCGTTATTCTTCCGAGCCTGTACTTCCTATCGGCGCCGCTTCTAATATCCTTTTCACCCGTGATTTTGAGGGGCTTGTCTTGCGCTCTGCTATGTGCCGAGCGCGGGCATTGGACGAGGACAATGACTCTGTGCTCGTCAATGCCGATGCAGGCCTTGTTATGGATGACCTTATCGCGCAAATAGCGGATATGGGGCTTCGTGGCTTAGAGAACCTAAGCGGTATCCCCGGTACGGTCGGAGCTTCGGCTGTGCAGAATGTCGGTGCTTACGGAGTAGAGGCAGGCGATTGCATCGTGGCTGTCGAAGCGGTTGATCGCAATACGCTGACTTGTTGCACTTTTGAGCATGATCAATGTGCTTTCGGCTATCGCGATTCGTTCTTCAAACATGTTAATAAACGGTACATTATCACTTCGGTGACTTATCGGCTTAGCAAGGGCGGTCCTGCTAATCTCAGTTATGCTGCCCTCAAGGACTATGGCCTGACACCTCAGTCAAGTGCCAAGGCCGTTCGCGAGGCTGTGCTTGCTATTCGGGATACTAAATTACCGAATCCTGCCGAGATTGGTTCCGCGGGCTCGTTCTTCCGTAATCCCGTGCTGAATGACGAAGCGTATAAACGATTCTTGAGTCGGTTGGCAGACTTAGGGCTCACACCGCCTCGCATCTTTGAAACGCAAGGAACCTATAAACTCAGTGCTGCATGGCTCATAGAACAAGCGGGCTTAAAAGGTCGTCAAATCGGTGGAGCAGCCGTTTATGAACGCCAACCGCTGGTACTCGTCAATGCCACGGGCACGGCTACTGCCGGCGATATCCAAACGTTGGCACAACTCGTTATTGACACCGTCAGGGAGCGTTTCGGCATAGAATTGGTGCCCGAATGTGAAATCATTTGACTATAGACTCCACGAGAGACTCACGCCTAATTGACGGCCTATACCCTTCTGCAGAAATCCGTTGGACATACTGACGAAATAGAAGACATCATACTCAGTGCCTACTACATTGCGCCCCCAAAATTGGAGATTTAATTGTCGCCAACTGAGGTTCATGGCGAGGTCTAATAATTGATAATAGGGTTGGGAAACGGTATTGTTTTCGTCCCAGTAGGTGCGTCCTTGTCCTCGGGTGCTGAGGGTGAGAGAAAGTGCCCAATCGCTTGTGAATCGGTATCTGCCGGTTGCTTGAGCGGAAAAGGTATGTTGTGGAGCGTATGGGACGAACTTACCGTCATAAACGCCCATGCCGTTATCGAATCGAATGAACCTGGCATCGGTGAAACCGTAGGCTGTGTGGACTTCAACTTGCCAATGAGTATCTTGATAGCGGTAGTTGAAGGTGGCTTCAACGCCTATTGAACGCGCGTGAGCGGCATTTGACATCATGCGCCCGGAGGTCTTGCCTGAGGGAAAAACCGTTACTTGTTGGTTTTGCACATCGCTGTAGAATGCAAGGGCATTTAGTGACAGCCGATGGTTATTGGTGCTGGTTGTCCTGAGAGGATTCCAGCATCCGCCAAATTCGGTGGTCCATGCTGTCTCGGGCTTGTAAGCGGTAATATCCGCTGAACCGTAATTGATTCCATCGTCTGTAGGCATGAGTCTTACGCCCATTTCCTCCATCAAGCCATTCATCAACCGCGTCTGCATTATAGTGGAGAATATCTGCGGATTATACCCGCCCGCTTTGCTGCCGCGTGCTGTTGAGGCATAGATTGAAAACTTGTCCCAATCATAGCGCACCAACAACTTCGGCAATAGCGCGACATGCGTCTGTGACCTAAACCCCGCCATGTAATTGCGGTAATGTTCTGGTGCTGCCATAAAAGCCGTCATTCGGTAATCCAATTCTGACGAGGATTGGTATTCCATTGAACTGTACTCAATATCAACCCGCAGCCCTGCTTCAATACGGAGTCCCGCGATGGGCGTGAAGGTGGACTGATGATATACCGCGCCGGCGAAATTCATGAACCTAAAATCCGATGGAATAGCCATTTCGGTATTGCTAATCTCCAAAGAATCATTGGGAAACGCCGTGTGAATGCCCTTATTGGCATTGGACAAAATGAGGGCCTCTATGCCTTCTCTGAGAAATGTTACGGGAGCATTCATTGTGTTGTGCTTGAGGTAAACGGTCGCTCCGACGGAGTAGTTATACCATGAGATTGGACGCTTGCCGTTGAGAATGGCGTCTATGTACGCATTATGCTGTTGTTGCCGTTGTTCAAGGGTGAAGATGGACGCGGGAGTATAGTCTTGGTCCATAACCATATGGTCTTTTAGAAATTGGTACGAACCAACCAACGCCAACCGGTACCCATCCTTGTCGTAAATGGCGCGTACGGATTGTGAAGCCAATAAGCGCTCATAACTCGCGGGCGAATTATAGGCGATGATGCCCGTCTCGGCTGCGGCATACGGAAAGGCGCCTTGCTTGATCCATGATGCCATTGTTGTTGCGGTGATTGACCAATGTGGATTGGGCATAAACTGCATCACAAACCGTCCCGATGCATGGTCATTGCCGTCAATAAGTTTCCCCGTATAATCATTGCGATAAAAACCGTCGGTACGCCCGTAGAGTACGCCGATACTGTAGCCGAAAGTCTGCGTAACAGAGTGATATACAGAGGCGCGGGCATCAACACTATTGGCACTTGAATATCCTACCGAAGCTCGTACACCCCACTTCGCCACATCCATAGGTTGAAAGGTCGTGAGCTCCATCACGCCACCCATTGAGTTGCGCCCGTATAAGGTGCCTTGGGAACCGGCACGAAACGTAACGCGCCTTAAATCAATTGGCTCGCTGTCAAAGGCATTTTTGTCCAGAACAGGCACACCGTCTATCAGAATTTGTATGACTGGCTGGTCTAATCGCGACCCTAACCCCCGAATATAGATAGTGCTTGTCATGGCTGAGCCATAAGCGGGCATAACTAAATTCGGAATAGCGAAAGCTATATCCTTGGGGGTGTTTACGGGCTGAACGCTCAGTTGTTGATAGCCAATGGTGGTAGCCGACGGGGTGGGAGTCGTAGAGCCGTCTTTGGCTACAACTTCTATCGTATCTAACACAAAATCAGTGGTAATTGCCGTGGGAGCGGCAATTACCATTGAACTAAATAGGGTTACTATAAAGAGGTGCTTAAATCTTCTTGCCCTCATAGGTCACTGCCATATCTCCGTGGCTACCGGCAAAGGTGCAACTTATACGCATCGTTTGACTTTCCGTGTCGTACTCAAAGACAAGATCGTTGACTGTATATTGGGTGTATGGAGCACCTTTGTAGAGAGGGATAATACCGGTGCCTGTGATGTGATAAACGTATTGATTGGCAGCCGATTTGTTCTCGGTTGTGTAGTCGAGATCCGATAAGGTTAAAGTGGTCTTTATCGGCATCATTGCGTTGAAACGCACATTCTCAAGAACGATATTGGCTTTATTGCCCTGCAATACCTCTAAAGCTATGGTATCGGTTTCGGAATACTCGCCGGGAGTACCCTCTGCAACCATAAAGAGGCCGGAGGTACTGATTGTTTGTTCGGCGTTGGGATTAACAGGTTGGGGAGTTGGAGTAGGCTCTACATCCGAGTTTGGTCTGCAGGCAACCATCATAATGGCTAAAATAGCCGTCATCAAAAGCAAAATCTTTTTCATATTCATGTAATTTAACGCTGCAAAATTACTGCTTTTTTTTAAGATTTTGCTTAAATTTACCTTAAATCTTTATTTTATCCGTCATTTTTAGTTTTGGACGGGTATGGCGAGTTTCAATTCGAGATTTGGAGATTGGATAAGGATGGTGAAATTATTGACCGATAGGGAAGTGGAGAGACTTAATTTCCCTTTTGGAATGAGAAATAGCGGCATGACGGCATCAACCATCCGCCGTAATATATCCGTATCTATGGTAATTGCGTTCACAAAGGGGTCAAGGTGCAACTCTATATCCATCTCCAATGCCTTCCATTGGGGGGTATAAGCGATAAGAATATCGTTGAAGAAACTGCGTATATCGCGCGGTGTATCAGCCGGTTGCTCCTCTAATTTATATAGATAACCCACACCCCGTAATGTGCAAATAGGATGTTCTGGCGGAAGGCTTAACTTCCTTCTGAGTGAATGAACATGCACATCTAATGTCCCCGTGTCGTACTGAAAACGAGTTCCCCAGACGCTGTTCAATAACTCATTGCGTGTACACACGCTACCCGCATGGTCGTACAGATAAAGGAGTAAATCAAACTCCCGCGCAGTCAATCGTACAGGCTTTTCATCCTGATAAACCAAACGACTATGTCTATCTATCTGTAACATCTTTAGTCTTGACTCCTGACTCCTGCCCCTTTCCGATACCCTCCGATAAATTCGGATTTACCACTAATATAGGGCACCCGGTCTCCTGGTATCCTGGTAACGAAAAAAAACGCTTGCGGGCTTTTTCGATATACCATTTACCTCTCCCATCTCTCCGCTTCCCTCCGACTTTTCCGATAACTTCCGATAATCTCCGGTATCATTTTGCTCCGTCACCCTTTCCGACACGCAAAATTACAACGTTTTTCTCATATACGCAAATATCTTTACTTTTTGTAACAAAAATGGATATTTTTTGCATAATCAACACATTCTTGTGCATCACCCCTAATAGGGCACCTGGTCTCCTGCAACAGTATAACTTTTGCGTCTTAACTTTCCCTATCGATAACGTGACCACACCGCACAATAACCGCACAATAACCGGACAATAACCGGACAATAACCGGACAATAACCGCACAATTCAGCCGCCATGACCGAGGTATAATGCACCCATTGTCGGATGTTAATTAAGGGATTTTCATTTTGCAGATAACCAAAGTGTTCAATAATGCAGAAATTTTGCAGTTTTATTTGCATATCTCAAAAAAAATACGTATCTTTGCGCGTTAATTCATTACAAATACAGTCCGGATATGAAAAAACAAATTTTACCCCTTTTATTGGGCTTAACCTTAATTGGATGTGCCGGGGTCTCAAAACAGGATAATACTTCTGTCGAGACCTTTACCGTTTCGGAGCAATCGGTAACTATTCCGACTCGTTTTAGTGCAACTCTGCGAGCGGAAGGTGATGCGGATATTGTGTCGCCTGTGAGAGGCAAGGTAGTGGAACAACGTATCGAAATCGGTTCACAGGTGAATAAAGGCGATACGCTTTTTATCATAGAGGAGGCAGGTTCCTCTGCCGCATTAAACCGGGCCATGGCTAACTTGAAGGCTGCCGAGGAACAAGAGCGTAGGGTAACTTCGGAGTACGAGATTATCAAGAACCTCTATGCTCACGACCAAGTTGGCGAGGAGATGCTGAATCAAGCCGGAGAGGAATATCGCATGGCGAAAACCGCAACTACTCAGGCTAAGGCCGCTGTCTGGAAAGCCGATGCTGAACGCACCAAACAAATCATTTATAGCCCGGAAACAGGGGAAATAGGGAATATAAGCACTAAAGTGGGTGAGGTCGTTGATGCTAACGCCGTCCTCGCTACGATTACAGAGAAAAGTAAGATGATGCTCATGCGAGGCTGTACGGATAATGAAATTCATTGTACGGTTGAAATCCCAATGCAGTACGATAATGTGCTTATAGTGCCTCTAAACGGCATTGCTGACATAGAAGGGACACCCCATGTCTATAAGATTGGCGCAGATGGTAAACCTATAGCGACTGCAGTAGAGATAATGAAGGTCGCAGACGGACAACAAGTTATTGTCTTATCAGGACTCCAAGCCGGAGATGTTATACAGTTGAATTAAGTTAATAGTTGAAAGAAGATGGCGAGTTTTATAGTAGAAGGCGGACATAAGTTGCAAGGCACGATTACTCCTTGTGGAGCAAAGAACGAGGCATTGCAAGTCCTCTCTGCGGCACTCCTTACGGAGGAAAAAGTGACGATAACGAACCTCCCGGATATCTTGGATGTTAATAATCTTATTGGACTGATTGAAGCAATGGGAGCTATCGTGACACGTTCCGAGAGAGCGGTAACTATTGAAGCGAAGACCATCAACACTGCCTATTTGGCGTCCGAAGATTTTCGGGAACGGTGCACCAAACTCCGTGGCTCGGTGATGATTATCGGTCCTCTCTTAGCACGGATTGGTGAAGTGACCTACGCTAAGCCCGGAGGCGATAAGATAGGACGTAGACGTCTCGATACGCATTTTCAAGGGATGCTTAACTTAGGCGCAACCTTTACGTATGACCGCTCAATAGCTGCTTATACTTTTTCCGCCCCCAACGGACTGAAAGGCAATTATATGCTGTTGGACGAAGCCTCTGTTACAGGAACTGCCAATATTATTATGGCAGCTGTGTTGGCTAAAGGCACTACACAGATTTACAACGCCGCTTGTGAACCTTATATCCAGCAGTTGTGCCGTATGCTCAAGTCTATGGGCGCTAAGATAGACGGTATCGGTTCCAATCTCTTGACGATAGAAGGAGTCGGTAACCTGCATGGCACGACTCATAAGCTTTTGCCGGACATGATTGAGGTCGGCTCTTTTATTGGTATTGCTGCTATTACCGGATCGGATATAACGATACGCGATGTCTCCATCCGAGATTTAGGTATCATTCCCGACGCCTTTAGACGTTTGGGCATACAAGTAATCGCTGAAGGCGATGATCTGCATATTCCGGCACAAGAGCACTACCAGATAGAGTCTTTCTTGGACGGTGGTATATTGACTTTGGCGGATGCACCTTGGCCGGGCTTGACCCCTGACTTGTTGTCTGTCCTCTTGGTGGTGGCAACACAAGCGCGTGGTTCAGTTCTTATTCACCAAAAGATGTTTGAGAGCCGCTTGTTCTTTGTGGACAAACTGATTGATATGGGCGCGCAGATTATTCTCTGTGACCCGCACCGTGCCGTTGTAATCGGGCAAGATCATGCACGCGAATTAAGGCACAACAATATGACCTCTCCCGATATCCGTGCAGGTATAGCGATGCTTATAGCTGCACTTAGTGCAGAAGGGGTCAGCAAAATAGACCATATCGACCAAATCGATAGGGGATATGAGAATATAGAAGGGCGTCTGAATGCTTTAGGCGCTAAAATAAAACGTGTACAATGAAACATTTGCAACTATTGATATTCACCCTGCTCCTGCCACTTTGTTTGAAAGCACAGATAGAGCAGCATGTATTTTGGTCCGGAGAGAAGGTAGGTGATTCTATCAAATTAACCGCAACGATAGATGAAGGGTGGCATATGACCCTTATTAGCGTTGGCGAAGAAGATTATGGGGAAGAAATATTTGCTTCTTCGTACAGCATAATGACCGCTAAAGCAGTGCCTGTCAGGTATAATACCTGCAATGACCAAATGTGTACTGCTCCCGAAGTATATCTCTATGAGGAAATAGCAGACGGGCCTGTCGCCGGTAGAGACTCTGCTGGTAGCAGCAACAGAATGTTGTTCCTATGGGGATTATTAGCAGGGCTGTTAGCTATCTTTACACCCTGCGTGTGGCCGATTATACCGATGACGGTGAGTTTCTTCTTGAAGAAAGGCGGCGGCGTACGCGATGCCGTTATCTATGGGCTGTCTATCATCGTTATTTATGTTGGATTGGGTTTGCTCATAACGGTTTTATTTGGCGCTTCTGCCCTTAATGTCTTAGCAACCAATGCCATCTTCAATATTGTATGTTTTGTGCTATTGGTGGTGTTTGCGTTGTCTTTCTTTGGGCTTTTCGAAATAACTTTACCGGCATCGTGGTCCACTAAATTGGACTCTAAGGCACGTGAAACAGGAGGTCTCGTAAGCATATTGCTGATGGCTTTCACCTTAGTGATTGTGTCCTTCTCGTGCACGGGACCGATTATCGGAACCTTGTTGGTAGAGGCCGCAGGACAGTCTCTCTTGGCACCGGCAATAGGGATGTTGGGCTTTGCCATCGCATTAGCACTGCCCTTTACCCTTTTTGCCCTTTTTCCGCACTGGATGCAGTCTCTACCCAAGTCGGGAGGCTGGATGGAGACTTTCAAAGTATCTCTGGCTTTTATTGAGTTAGCCCTCTCACTTAAGTTCCTTTCTGTAGCCGATATGGCATACGGGTGGGGGATATTACCACGGTGGCTCTTTATCCTGTTGTGGGCTGTGCTCTTCGGTGCATTAGGTATTTATCTTTTCATCAATACACGCAAAGCCATGAAAACGGGAGGCAAAGTGACCCGAATAGTGTTAGGTATAATGTCAATCGCTTTTGCGATATACTTAATACCCGGCATATGGGGTGCGCCTGTAAAAGCTGTTGCCGCCTTTGCGCCGCCACAACCGATAGAAGGGCAGGAAGAATTTAATGATTTCGAAGTCGGTATGGCGTACGCCTTACAAGAGCATAAACCCGTTTTGGTACAGTTCACAGGTTACGGATGTGTTAATTGCCGTAAGATGGAGAGTTTTGTACTGGCGAATGACAGCGTGCAGAAGCGTCTCAAGAATTATGTGCTGATTACCTTATATGTGGATGACCGTTTGGACAATGATGCCGATGGAGAGTCGGAAGGCGTGGAAAACAGCCGTTTGCAAAAAGAGCGATTTGGCTCTAACGCGCAACCATTCTTCGTGCAACTGACGCCTATGGATAAACAGGAAGGCACGCCGATAGCTTATACTACCGACCCTATGGAATTTATAGAGTGGCTTAAACATTGATATGATGAATAATACTAAATACGAAACCAAACGACCGAAAGAGAAGGAAATGATTTTCGGCGTAAGAGCAGTCATTGAGGCAATAGATGCCGGTAAACCCTTGGATAGAGTGTTGTTGAGACGGGATATGTCTTCCGCTATCGGTAGGGAACTAATTAGTAAGTTAGAAGGTTTAGGAACGAGCATCAAGAAGGTTCCTGTCGAGAAACTCAACCAATTTACGGATAAGAATCATCAAGGAGTAATTGCATTTCTTTCTCCGATAGAGTTTACGGATATAGAGACTTTAATTCCTACACTCTATGATGAAGGTAAAATTCCGTTCATTGTTGTTCTCGATGGGATAACGGATGTGCGCAATTTCGGTGCTATTGCCCGCACCTGCGTTTGTGCCGGAGTAGATGCTATTGTGATAGCCGCGCGTAGCGGAGTGAGCATCAACGGAGATGCCGTCAAGACCTCTGCAGGTGCCTTAATGACGCTGCCGGTTTGTAAGGTAGAGAATATGCAGAACGCTTTGCAATTCCTCAAAGACAGCGGTTTGCAACTCGTCGCCGCGACGGAACACACCGAGGACGATTATACCGAGGTAGATATGACTTTACCCACCGCCATCGTTATGGGCAATGAGGAACATGGTATCTATGAGGGTAATTTAGAACTATGTGATACAAAAGTCAGAATACCGCTTTTAGGACAAATAGAGAGTCTTAATGTCTCTGTAGCCGCAGGCGTAATGATGTACGAAGTAGTGAGACAAAGGAAAAGTAAGTAGAGTAGGTTAAATAGAGTACAAAAAAGATTATGAACATTTTATACGAAGATAATCACATTATTGCAGTCAACAAAACATGCAACGAAATCGTTCAAGGCGATAAAACCGGCGATACCCCCCTCTCTGACATGGTCAAAGAGTATATCAAGAATAAGTATCATAAGCCCGGGGAAGTGTTCTTAGGCGTACCTCATCGGATAGATAGACCCACCAGCGGCGTGGTGCTCTTTGCGCGCACCAGTAAGGCGCTGACACGACTCAATACTATGTTCTCTTCCCACGAGAAAATCAAAAAGACCTACCTCGCTATCGTCGAGGGACGACCTGAACCCGCTCAAGCACGGTTGGAAGATTACCTCTTGAAAAATGAGGTACAAAATAAATCCTATGTCACTACTTATGACGGAAAAGGACGTACAGCTAAAGGGAAGCAAGCTATTATGAGCTATAAAACACTGGTAGAAGGTGACCATTATACGCTTTTGGAAATCAATCTGGAAACGGGACGACATCACCAAATTCGCTGCCAATTAGCCCATGCCGGTTACCCTATCAAGGGTGACCTTAAGTATGGTGCCAAACGCTCAAATCCCGATGGCGGTATATGTCTCCATGCGTGGAAGATAGGCTTTGAACACCCTGTTTCGCACGAAAGGGTGTATATTACCGCTCCAACACCCGATGATAGACTCTGGAATGCGCTGATGCAGAAAGTTACTGATACTGATAGCATCCTGCATCAGGAGGACTGACACGCGTAACGCCGTTGCGGTCAATAGGTAAGTGGTCAAGCAATGATGCATCGCCTATCGCCCGCGCCGGAGATATGCTATCTAAAGTGAAATCATAATAGATGTATTCTTTATAGCGGTAGTAATTCTGTTTAAATACCGTATCGTTCTTTTGGGCATAAACATTGTCATATGAGTTTGCGTCCCGAATCGAGTCGGCATGCAGGTAGCAGTTGTGTGCCTCTATGGACGACTGCTGCAAAGTATCGCCTAAAACCAAGTTATTATCTTGTAACCCGTCAATGATGCAATTGGCGAACACAACATGGGACTCCACTGTTTTACCGGTGTTAATGCTATCCACATAAACCGCTTCGACATATTCCCGTGTAGTGGATTGGATTCGGATATTGGTGTGATTGAAGAAGGAGGCTATCGTAGTATGCTCAAAAATATGATTCCCTCCGGCACTGAAGACGCAGTAACTTGCGGTATTGCTAATCTCGGAGTTGGCGACTTGGGCATCCGTATTGACTAGCACTAAACCATATTTCGTGTGATTGTGAATACGGCTATTGGTGAGGATGAGATTAGGGCGTTCCGCCATATTCTCATTATAGGCATATAGTCCCATACGCCCGCTGCGTATCTCGGTATAATTGAAACGCCAAGTCGGTGCTCCTCTCTGAGGCATTAGGAAGAAACCGTTCCACTGTCCCGCGGCATAAGCGTAAGGTACCGAGTCAAAGAGTTTGTCCAAACGGTCACCTTGGATAATGACAGGGGCAAAGCGCGTGCCTTCGGATATGACATCACCTTCGCAGTATATAGCAGCATTACGATGCATATATAGTCTTGCTCCTGCTTCTAATCGCAAGGTACCTCCCACGACTATCGTATCATAAATAAGCCAGGGCTTGGAGGCTGAGAAAGTAGCGTTGAACAAGTCTGTACGCCCGGAAGCGGAGCGAATGCGGTTAACATTCCATCCAATGGCCTCCAAGTGCAAGGTAGCAATATCCCCGCTGCGGCTTTGGATGAAGAGATTATCTTCCTTATAGAGCGGGGCAGAGGCGTCGGTCGGGTCAATATACACCTTAATAAATATATAAGCACTATCGCCTGCTGCAATCGCTATCTCTGACATATGCTCCGTTTGAGTCTCTCCATCTATATTGATATGAAAGTCTATGCCGCTCTCTAACCACACCCTCTCAAGGTATTGAACTGTCTTAGTAGGGTTAAATAGCATCACGATTTCAGTACCTGTACCGGCTCCGGTGAAGACGGTATCGAAGGACAAGGTGTCTTTGCTCAGTACTAAAGATTTTGCCCCTGACGGCTCGGTTATATCGCGACAACTCGTTAAGATAGTCAGCAGCATACCTATGAAGATGAGAACCTTACGCATTTACTCGAAATTAAAGACTATACTTATCATTTGGCTATTTAAACGGCTGATGGCTTGGGTATAAAACATATCCTGTTTAGCTACTTCAGGACGGTCATCCACCGGGCATAATAAATTAGCAAACCCAATCTGATACTTTATCTCAGGACATAGTTTGAACCAGCGAAGATAGAGATCAATACCGACGCCGACGGAGACAAAATAGTCTAAACCGTTAAGAAGCACCGGCTTTTCTCTGTCACGGCTGACATTATAGTTAATGCCGCCACCGGCAATGACATAGGGACGGTAGTTCTTTTCCCGTTCTGCAGAGAACTTGAGGTACAGTGGGATGGTAATCGGTATAGCCAAAATATCCTGCGTGTCACCGTAGTTGGAGGTCTTGACCGCCTTGCCGCTTTCCGCTTTGTACTGCAGCGTGCGTGAGGAAAACTCTAACCCGGGTGTGAAACGGAGATTAAGGTAGCGGCATAACCGCACATCCGTTATAAATCCTACCTGAAAACCGGGTATAAGGCGGCTTACACGGACATGGTATATCTCACCGTCTATCTGTTCCTCGCTATCTATCACGCCGAAGCTCATCATATTCATTCCTAACGAAAAACCAAAGTGCACGACTTTGTCATCGACATAGGGATTATTCATCTGCGCCTTCGCCACTATAGTAGGAATCAGACATGCTATTACTATTAGCCATCTTTTCATTCTTCTTTGTATTATTCATATTGCCGAAGTTCCAAGTCAGACTAAGACTGATATTTCGGCTATTCCAACGATTATCCGTATATTGCCAGAAACTGTCACTAAATGTGGTATTTTGTCTTGCCCGTGAGTTCAAAAGGTCTTGTACGTTCAGAGCAAGGGCCAATGTCTTGTTGAGGAATGTTTTGCGTAAACTCAAATCAATACCGTAACTATGGGAACTGGTACCTTGTGCGCGCACACGCGGAGAGCGGTAATAAGCACTGATTTGACCGGTGAAAGTCTTCGTAAACATTAAACCTATATTAATGCGGGCTGAAAACGCAAAGATATTCTGCTCGGGAATGACTACTTGGGCATATTCTGTACCATTTAGAATTGGCGTATATGTGGCTTGGTCTAAGCGATTGTAGTAAAAACTTAAACTTGTGGTTAAATTAAGCACCTCTTTGAAGAATTTATCTTTAGCAACCAACTCTATACCGGCTTCATGCCTCTTTCCAAGGTTAATCCATGTACCTCTTAGCACCTCATTATCGCGATAGCTGATGCGTTGGGTTACATCATCGGCATAGCGGTAGAAGAGCCCTGCGCTAAGGGTGTGACGCTCCCAATGCTTGAGGTAGTTGAGTTCCACCGATGAACTGTATTGCGGGAGTAAGTTCGGGTTACCGTAAGTGATGGCAGTTGAGTCTGAAAAATCCTGACGGGGATTGATTTGATGTCCTCTCGGACGGTCTATACGGCGGGTATAATTGGCTTGCAACTCATGCCCGTTGTCGAAACTATAGTTGATATAGACACTGGGGAAGAGTTGGAAATACGATGTGTCCTGTGCCGCGGTCTCTTTTACTTCGGTGGAGTTGAAATAATCAGAAACCAAGTGCCTCCTGAAGTATTCTCCTCTAAGACCTGCTTGTACACTCAGTTTATCCCAAAATCTGGAGCCGAATGTAATGTACAAGGCATGAGTCTGCTCGTTGTTAGTAAAATCATTATAATAGGACTTTAACTGTGTTGCACGTGCGTTACCCTCCCATGCATCAGCGTGTGTTGAGCGCCAAGCAAGGTCTGTCTGCCAGCCGGCTTCTAATTTCGTAGCATTAGTAGGCTTCCACTCGTAATCGGCTTTCAACTGCACCGTGCGGTCCATGTTCTCATTTAACTGTTCTTGTAGAGAAGTGACTGCCCCTTGTTCTTGCGTTTCATAAAACATGTCTTGATTCCAATGGAACTGACTAAACTGCGCACTCATGGACAAGTTGTGTTGGGAGTTAATCTTAAACCGCCAATCCAACATCACATTGCCCCCTGGATGGGTGCCGGAACCTCGCTGGTTACGGTCATAAGATCTTAATAATGTGTCCGTATTGTTAGTACTCTGAGGCGCCTCATAATGCGTTATGTCATAAAGGTCATAGTGCGTCGGAGACTGATTGATATTGGAGAAAGCCCCATTGGTTTTGTCTCCCGGTACGGAGACCATACCGAAACCGCTAAGACCGATTATTGACCTATCCGTTACGTGAAAATCTAACCCTGCGCGAATAAACATACCTCCACCGCGACGATAGTTGCCGCCGCTTTTGATAAGACGAGTGGTGTCTGTAGCGCTAAAGTTATAGCGGTCATTATACGAGGAACCATTGGACGAATGATAGTGGTAGCCGAGGTTGAAATAACCATCAACAATACCTTTTGTGAAATTGAAATTGAAACTCAGATTGGCACTGGGAGGTGTGGTCCACGGAGCTGCTAAAGAGTAGTTAATACGCCCTGTGAGCGAACCATAATAGCCGGTATTTCGATTGACAGAAGTAACGAGGTTAATAATACCTGCCGTTCCCTCCGGACTGTATTTGGCACTGGGGTTCGTGATGACTTCAATCTCTTTGATTGTCCCTGCGGGCATCTGTTGCAGTACATCGGCACGGTTTTCAGCGGTCAGACCTGCAGGTTTGCCGTTAATCCATATTTCGACGGCTTCTGAGTTACGGAGACTGATATTACCTTCCTGATCCACATCAACAGAAGGGATGTTCTGTAATACATCCGTCACAGATCCTCCGGCACTGGCGATTGCCTGATCCACGGTAAAGACCTTTTTATCTAACTCAAAACGCATCTGGGAGCCTTGAGCCACAATTTCGACACCTTGTAATTCTCGTGCGGACTCGGTGAGGTAAATTTTTCCCAATTTGATAGACTCTTGATCGGCTATGTTGACAGGTCTATATACCTCTTGATACCCGACCATGGAGATGAGGACAAGATAGTTGCCTTTTTTAGCCACAGTGAGTTCAAAATTGCCATTAGAATTACTCATTGTGCCGTCTATAGGTGTTATTGAATCAGAGGCCAGTAAACTGACATTGACGAAGTCTAAAGCACCACGATTAGCGGCATCCCTAATGGAACCGCTGATAACAGTTTGAGCCGTTAAGCTTAGACTGCTGATAAGTAAACCTATGACAAGTAATAATTTCATGTTAATGCTTGGTCAAAATGTGTGCCACAGCTTCTTTGTAGCCATTGACTCCATGACCGATAATGGTATAAGAGCATAAGTCCGAAAGGAGACTTTGATGTCTAAATGCTTCTCGCCCTAAGATATTGCTGATGTGAACTTCGACTACGGGTATTGCCTGTTCTACCACATATTCTACGGCATCACGGAGCGCAACAGAGGTGTGCCCGTAACCGCCCGGGTTAATGATTACACCATCTACGCGATTGATCTCAACAGCCTGCTGGAGAAGGTCAATAAGAACTCCCTCGTGGTTGGTTTGCTCGTAATGGAAAAATACATCCGGCCATGTTTGTTGGATGTCAATGAGTAGTGACTCCATAGACATGGCACCATAAATCTTGGGACTCCGTTTGCCGAGCAAATTGAGGTTAGGACCGTTGAGAATGAGTATTTTCATCAGATGCGTTCCCCATTAACCACCAACAAGAATTGCTCGTTATTGTCGGTTCGTTCCATAAAGGATTTCAGTTTCTCCATCGCCTCAACGCCATTCATGTCGGATAGTTGTTTTCTAATCATCCACATCCTGCTCAGTACATCCGGCGGGAGCAATAAATCGTCACGTCGAGTGGAGGATGCAGGAATATCTACAGCGGGGAATATACGCTTATTGCTAAGTTTGCGGTCAAGTTGCAGTTCCATATTACCGGTACCTTTAAATTCCTCAAAGATAAGGTCGTCCATTTTAGAACCGGTTTCAGTCAAAGCTGTAGCAATAATAGTTAGAGAACCTCCGTTTTCAATATTACGGGCTGCACCGAAGAATCGCTTGGGTTTGTGCAATGCCTGTGCTTCTACACCACCGCTAAGTACTTTACCAGAGGCGGGTGCTACCGTGTTATAGGCTCGAGCCAAACGGGTAATGGAGTCGAGTAGAATAACGACATCATGACCGGACTCAACAAGACGCTTGGCTTTCTCATGTACGATATTAGCGACCTTAACATGATTCTCTGCTGGTTCGTCAAATGTGGAGGCTATCACTTCTGCATTCACGCTACGTGCCATGTCAGTCACTTCTTCCGGACGCTCGTCTATAAGCAGGATAATCATATATACTTCCGGATGGTTGGCGGCAATAGCATTGGCTATCTCCTTAAGCAATACGGTTTTACCGGTCTTCGGTTGTGCTACAATCAATCCGCGTTGCCCTTTTCCGATAGGGGCAAACAAATCTATGATGCGAACAGAAAGCGGGTCGGAGCCATCGCCTTTGCAGAGCTTAAATTTCTCATCAGGGAAAAGAGGTGTTAAGTTCTCAAAAGCCGTTCTGTGCTTCGCCAATTCCGGAGCGAGACCATTAATCCGTATCACTTTGTCCATTGGGAAATATTTATCCGTTTCACGATTAATGCGGATAGTACATTCCACTGTATCGCCATTTTTAAGACCGTATTGGCGAATCTGTTGTTGGCTGATATAAACATCATCGGGTGAACTGAGGTAATTATAGTCTGCGCTGCGTAGAAAACCATAACCATCTGCTGCACATTCCAATGTGCCCATCGCAATCACGTTTTCACCGATATCAAGCAGCGCCTCTTGTTCTCCGTTTTGTTCGCTTGCAGGAGTCTCCTCGGTCTCGTTTTCATCAAGGTTGCTACTTTCTTCTTCCCCACGTGCTGCAGCCATCTTGGCAGCAATGGCTTCCGCTTCTGCCATAATTTCTGTTTTCGTTTTGCGGCTACGTTTTTTGCTTTTGCCCTGATTTTCTTTCTCAGGAGCGGTCTCTAATTCAGTTTTTACAACCGGCTCCTCAATAGGAGCAACAGGTGCCGTCTCAGCAACCGGTTGGGGCGTTTTAGCTTTACGCCCTCTTTTTTTCGTGGTAATTTGTTCCGTAATAGGCTGCTCTGGGGCATCGGTCAACGGTAGTGCAATTTGGGTGTCAGGATTAAGTAACGGCTTGCGTGCCTCAACGGCTTTAACGGTTTTATTGGCCTTATGTTGGTTAGCGTCTAATTGCTCTTGCATGGCGTCAATCTGTTCATTTTCAGAGCCTACAGTTGCCACTACTCGTTCTGCTTTCAGGTTATTGGTATTTACTTTTTCGGGTGCGGCTTTATGTAAACGAACACGCTCGCGCTTTTCTCCTTTTAAACGAATACGCTGGTTCTCCTTTTCTTCTACAACGGCAGCTCGTTGGTCGGCCTGTGCATCCAAGATACCGTAGATGATGTCCATTTGTTGTTCGTTCTTCTTCAGTTTCATACCCAAAGAGAGCGCAATCTCTCTTACCTCTTCGAGCGACATGCGCTCAAGTTTACTTTTGTCGTATTGCATAAAAAATGTATTTTTCGGAAATAATCAGAGGATATCTCTTAAATCGGCTGCAAAATTATATAAAAAAAATGATATTTGCAAGAAAAATGAAAAAAAAATGAAAATTATTTGCACAATTCACAATTTTTTGCTAATTTTGCGCGATTTTTCGCGTTGAAATAAATTTAAATACTAAATAAAATGTCTAAAATTTGTCAAATTACGGGCAAGAAAGCCCAATCAGGGTGCAATGTATCGCACTCGAAGCGCCATACCAAGCGCAGCTTCGATGTGAACTTGTTCCACAAGAAGTTCTACTGGGTAGAACAGGATTGCTGGATTTCGCTGAACGTGAGTGCAGCGGGTCTTCGTACTATTAACAAAATCGGTCTTGATGCAGCTTTGAAACAAGCTGCTGAAAAGGGTTATCTTTACGAATAGAAAGGAGTACAACTATGGCAAAGAAATCAAAAGAAGCTCGTGTACAAGTTATTCTTGAGTGCACAGAACAAAAGGCCAGCGGTATGCCCGGTATGTCTCGTTACATTACCACTAAGAACCGCAAAAACACTCCCGATCGTCTGGAGCTGATGAAGTATAACCCGATCTTGAAGAAATATACTCTTCACAAAGAGATCAAGTAATCAACCCTTTAATTACAGAACACTATGGCAAAGAAAGCGGTTGCGACCTTGCAAACAGGTAATGCCGGTAGAACTCACTCCAAAGTTATCAAAATGGTGAAGTCCCCTAAGACCGGTGCCTACATCTTCCAAGAAGAAGTAGTTGAAAACGAAAAAGTAAACAGTTTCTTTAAATAAGAATCTTATCCTAAGGAATTAGGCTTCCTGTTGTGGAAGCCTAATTTTGTTTTTATTATGTTGGGCATAATCATCAATCCTAAATCCGGGAAGAAGCGTTTTCGTCATCAGCGCAGGTTTTTATTTCAATTTCTTCGCCGTCGTCATCAGCCTTTTACGTATCGTGTAACCCTTTATGCCGGTCATGCAACCGAGTTAGCGCGTGAATTGGTAGAGGGTGGATATGAGCAGTTGTTGGTCTTGGGCGGTGATGGCACTCTCAATGAAGTGGTGACGGGCATTATGGATGCCCGTATAGATGATGAGAAGCGCCAACGAATTCAAGTGGGTTTGATACCTCGTGGCACCGGTAATGATTACGGGCGCTTTTGGGGATTGACCCGTGATTTCCGAAAAGCAATAGATACTTTCTTTAGCGGTAAGCCGACACCTATTGATGTCGGGCGTCTTACCTATCAACGGAACGGAGAGGAGAAACACTACTATTTCATCAATTCGTTAGGTTTTGGTGTTGATCCGTTGTGCTGCTATTATGCCGAGCGATTGAAACCCTATATAGGTGCGCATCATGTCAACTATGTATTTGGTCTATTGAAAGCCCTTGTAGAACAACAAGTAATACCAATGTCTGTTTATGTTGACGGAAAGCACGAAGTGACGGGCGGTCTCTTTGTCATGTCATTGGCAGATGGTCCTTATAGTGGCGGTGGTATGAAACTAAATCCTAAAGCCGATCCGCGAGATGGCATGTTGAATGGTATGTTCGTAGAGAAACCAACTTTTGGCCGGGTAATGAAAGCGTTGCCTAATCTCTTTAACGGTAAGTTAACGGAGATAGACTTCGTTCACTCCATTGAGGGTAAAGAGGTTGAATTGAAGACAACTAAGCACTTGTTGATAGAGTGTGATGGGGTGTTGCATCACTTTATGGGCTCATGCCGTGTTGAGTGTTTGCACCATGCCATACAGTTTGTAGCTCCTAAAGACTTTTAGCGAAATATTCTGCTTCGCTGAGATGGTCGATTTTGCCAATATCCATCATCTTATAATTATAAGGTATGTGCGCGCGTATAGTTTCTTGCGGGTGGCGCTCGACTATATGCAGATAAAGGTCAATGACGCTAAACTTCTCACGTTTCATTTCGTGCATAAACGGAAGTATGCTGGGGCTTACTACCTGCATGCCGGAAAAAGCTAATAAACGGGTATCTTGTATGTGTCCGGCGGCATTAAGTGGACGCACTTCTTTTGTGGCGATATTGGTCCAGCCGACAAGTTTATTATCTTGATTCCAACATAGATAACGCTGTGTCTGACGTTGGCTCACTACGAGCAGCGCAAGGTCTTCAGGACAATAGGCGTCTATGACTTCCCGAATATCTATATTGGATAGGATATCAACATTGAGGGCTAAAATAGGTTCGTCATGAAGGACTTTCATAAGTCCTCCGCCTGTCTCAAGGAGCATATCCCGTTCATCAGAGACTTTGATATCCGGATAGTTAGAACGCAGAAAGTCAATAATCATATCCGGAAAATGGTGTATATTAACGATAATGTCGCTGATACCTGCTTGGTGCAGTTTCTCAATCTGCCATTGTAGCAGCGGTTTGCCGTTGATAGGTACTAATGCTTTAGGCATTGTGTCCGTTAGGGGCTTGAGTCGTGTGCCTAAGCCCGCTGCAAAAATCATGGCTTTCATGGTTTATCTCTGTGAATCAGTTCAATGGTAACAGTAGGATAGTGCTGCGCAATATGTTTAGCAAGTGCCTCTGCCGAATAGACAGAGCGATGTTGTCCGCCTGTGCAGCCAAATGCGACTTGGAGATGTTCGAAGTTTCGCTCCAAAAAGCGCTCTACATGGTGGTCGATAAGCAGATAGACAGATTGCAGGAACGTAAGTATTTCGCCATCTTGCTCCAAGTAATCAATAACCGGTTGGTCAAGTCCGGTCAGTTCTTTATATTGTTCATACTTGCCCGGGTTGTGTGTGCTACGGCAATCAAAAACGTAACCTCCGCCATTGCCGGAGCGGTCTTCGGGGATGCCTTTCTTGAAACTAAAACTATAGATGGTGATTGTCATACTTATTTTTTTTCTGCAAAAATACTATATTTTGCGGATATATGCAAGAATAATTTGCTTATTTCATGAAAATATCGTATTTTTGCAGCATGGTGAAAGTCCTCCGCTATATTCAGTCTTTATGGGAAGGGGTTTTAGAACTTTTTTATCCCGCATTATGTCCTATCTGTGATACACCGTTGGAGAAAGGGGAATATGTATGTCCGAGTTGTCATAAAACTCTACGGCGTACAGAACAAGCGATAATACGCGGTAATAGCACCGAACAACTCTTTATGGGCAATAAGCGCTTTGAGCGCGGCGGTGCTTATCTTTTCTTTGAGAAAGGAGGAGATGTGCAGAAGATGATTCTGAATTTTAAGTTTGCTCGCCGTCCTGAGATTGGCTATGAATTGGCAAAAGAAGCGGCTCTGGCATTTATGGAAGCAGGCTTTTTTGAAGGTATAGATGTAATAATTCCCGTACCATTACATCCTCGGCGTTTGCGTGAGCGAGGCTACAATCAAGCGGAAGTAATAGCTAAAGGAGTACATGAAGTGACCCATATAGCAGTAGATACGACGCACTTGTTGCGTATCAAGAATAATCAGCACCAAGCCGCATTGCGTGGTATGAAACGGGAGAAGAATGTGGAGGATATTTTTGCAGTCGTTCATCCGGAAGATATGTACCGCAAACATATCTTATTAGTGGATGATGTTATAACGACGGGTAATACTCTTTGCTCCTGCATGAAGGCAATGGGGAAGTTTCGCGGTTGCCGAATCAGCGTATTCGCTTTGGGTAAAGCTATCGGTTAATCCAAAAAACGGTTTACAGCGTCAAGGGCAGTTTCTTTTGCCTTTGCGAGATCATCGTTAATAATAATCTTGTCAAAGAGGTGTGCGTCTGCCATTTCGGTCTCGGCTTTAGCGAGACGCTCTTCAATCTTCTCGGGCGAGTCCGTACCACGACCTACCAAACGGCGTCGCAATTCGTCCACCGAAGGCGGTTGAATAAAGAAGCTCAATGCTCTGGCGCCGAAAATGCGTTTGAGATTGGCACCGCCCTTGACATCAACATCAAAGACCACGTGATGTCCTTTGGACTCAATCCGTTCGATCTCCGACTTGAGTGTGCCGTAATAGACTCCTTGATAGACATTTTCGTACTCAACAAACTCGTTTTGTCGGATGCGTTGAAGAAATTCATTCACGGAGATGAAGTAGTAATCAATGCCGTTTTGTTCTTGTCCTCGCGGAGCGCGAGTTGTGCACGATACGGAAAACTCGAGGTCATTACGTTTTTCCAATAGATAGTGTACTAATGTGGACTTGCCACTGCCGCTTGGGGCACAGAAAATGAGAATCATAGGACGTTTAAGACTTGTTCTTTGATTTGTTCAAGGATATCCTTCATTTTAACGACAATGATTTGCATTTCGGATTGATTGGACTTAGAGCCGAGGGTGTTGATTTCCCGTCCCATTTCCTGGGCGATAAATCCGAGTTTTTTGCCAACCCCGAGTTGTTTGTCATTTTCTTTATCGTGACCCGCCATGACTTCTCTGAAATAGCGGATGTGATTGGTCAAACGCACTTTTTCCTCGGTAATATCCAATTTCTCGAGGTAGTAGATGAGTTCTGCTTCGAGGCGATTTTGGTCAATCTCTTGTTTTGTTTTCGCTGCGAGGTCTTCGAGATTGGAGAGTAGTCGCGATTTGATGTTCGCTACGCGGTTGGTTTCAAAGGGTTCTACTTGTTTCAAGAGGTCGGCGATGCCGTTCAGTTTCGTGGTGAACATAGTTTCTAACGCCGCGCCTTCCTGGATGCGGAATGCCTCAAAGTCTGCGAAAGCTTTTTTGATAGCTTCCTCAAGCAGCGTCCATTCGGTTTCGGGCATTACTTGTTCGGTTGTCGGTTGGGCGATTACTCCCGGGATGCGCACAATGGAAGCGGCGAGACCTGTCGGGTCAACGCCAAGGGATAGCAGTTCATTGTAGTAATAGTGAAATGCTTCCTTGTTGATTGGTCCGAATGCCGTATTGTCCGTGTCTATGTTCGTTCCGTCTTGTGCTGATTGGCGGTAAATGGTGAGGTCCACTTTTCCGCGCTCAATGAGTGGCGAAAGCAGTTGACGGATGGCGTTTTCTTTTTCACGAAAGTAAGGCTGAATCTTGAGATTCAGGTCTAATTGTTTGGAGTTTAGACTCTTAATTTCCACTATAGTTTTGTGGTCTCCGGCAAGAAACTCCGCTTTGCCGTAACCTGTCATTGAACGTATCATTTGCCTATACAGAATTTGCTAAATATGTTGTTGAGCACTTCTTGATTTGTAATTTTGCCGGTAACTTCTCCGAGTGCCGACAGGCAATCTTGGAGGTCCATGCTGAGGAACTCTCCGGAAAGATTGTCCGCGAGTCCTTTTCGGACGCGTTGTATGGCTTCAAGTGCTCGTGTAAGTGCTTCGTAGTGACGCGCGGAAGAAATGACGGCGCCGTTTTGTTCCTGTTTTCCTGCGGCATGGACGAGTGCTTGCTTCAGTTGCTCTATGTCATCTTCCCAGTGGTAAACCAGCGTTGTCTTGCCGGGTAGGGTAGTAGGTGTTCCTTGCGGTTGGACATGGATGAGGATTGATGCTTTGTCCATTGCTTCGTATGTACGTTCTATGCCCAATTGCTCTACATAGTCCTCTGTCTCATGAATACCGGCGGTGTCAATCAGCCTAAAGAGTTGTCCGTCAATAACCAGTCTCTCTTCCACCGTGTCGCGGGTTGTTCCGGGAATGGCACTGACAATGGCTCTATTCTCGCCCAAGAGGGCATTCAGTAAGGTTGATTTTCCGGCATTGGGTACGCCGATAATGGCAACGGGGATACCATTTTTAATGGCATTACCGGTGGAAAAACTGTTGGTCAGTCGTTTGAGGTGTTGCTCAATCTCGGCAGCGAGTGCTTGGAGTTCAGAACGGTCTGCAAATTCCAATTCTTCGTGGTCGGCAAAATCCAGTTCCAATTCAATGAGTGAAGTTATGTGCAATAAGCGCTCGCGCAAGGTGTCTAATTCGGAACTTAGTCCACCTCGTAATTGACTGAGTGCCATGTCCTTTTCGGCTTTTGTTTCTGCGGCAATCAAATCGGCAACTGCTTCGGCTTGTGCGAGGTCCATTTTGCCGTTGATGAATGCTCTTTCGGTAAATTCGCCTGCTTTGGCAATCCGGCATCCCGCATCGCAAAGTCTGCGCAGCAATTCCTGTTGAATATACAACGAACCGTGACAACTAATCTCTACGACATTTTCTCCCGTGAAAGAGTGGGGGGCATGGAACGTTGTGACCACAACATCATCCAAATCCGGTATTTTATAGTATTGAACGGTTGTAGATGAGCTCAGTTTCTTATCTGTATCTATCACCTCGCTCTCGTTCACGTCTCGTTGAGCACCCGATGAGCACCCGATGAGCACCCGATGCGCATAGGACGGAATCAACTTGGCGACAATGTCGAAAACATCGTCTCCGCTGATGCGAATAACTGCTATTCCTCCCGTACCGTACGGTGTAGATATGGCGCAAATACTTTCCATAGCGAGCACAAAAGTACAAAAAAAAGCTTGAACGTCCAAATCTATTTTAATTTTTTTTCAAAAAAATGCACCGAATGTTTGCATATGTCATTTTTTTTTTGTAATTTTGCAGCCGAAATTTGAAAATTGGGTAAGTAGGACTGAATTATTAACAAAAAAAGATATACAAAATGTTAGATGCCTTTTATCAAATTCATGATTTTCTGGTGGAACATTCTCACATGCCCATTCGTCGTCTGTTGATGGATGAGATTGATTGGGAGGACCGTTTGATTGCTATTCGCGGAGGTCGCGGTGTAGGAAAGACAGACTTTTTGCTTGTCCGTGCGAAGGAGTTGGAGGAGCGTGAGAAAGATCATCCCACCATTGTTGAGAAGCCTAAGCGCCGTAAGAACATGGATCCGGTGCGTCCTGTTCTGTATGTTAATCTCAACAATTTCTTCTTTACGCAGCACACCATTGTAGAGTTTGTGACCGCTTTTTATAAGTCCGGAGGTCGTTATCTTTTATTAGATCAGGTTTTTAAATATCCGAACTGGTCCAAGGAATTGCGTCGTTGCCATGACCGTTTTAAGGAGTTGCACATCATTTTTGCCGCCTCTCCGGTAATGCCTCTTGATGAAGATAACCGTGATTTACAAGGGATTATCCATGTTTATAATCTGCGTGGTTTTTCATTTAGGGAGTACCTCAATCTGCGTACGGGTATGCGTCTCAAGCCGTATAGTTTGGAAGAGATTTTGCACTCTCATGCTTCGATTGCGACTGCAATCTGCGAACATATTCATCCGTTGGCCTATTTCACGGATTATTTGCGTCGCGGATACTATCCTTCTTTCTTGGAGAATAAGAACTTTGAGGCAGATTTAATCAAGACCATCAACACCATTTTGGAGGTGGATATATTACTGATTAAACAGATAGAAGTACAATCTCTGCCTAAGCTAAGGTTGATGCTCAATCTGATGATGAACGAGACACCTTGTGCGCTTAATGTCAGCGCGTTATCGGAGCAGATAGAAACTTCTCGGGCGACGACGATGAATTATATCAAGTACTTGAAAGACTCTCGTTTGCTCAACCTTCTGTATATGGAAGGTCGCTCGTTCCCGATGAAGCCTTACAAGGTTTATATGCAGAATACGAACTTAATGTATATGAACTCAACGCGTGAGCCGAATCAGCAAGATTTGTACGAGACCTATTTCTACAACGCGCTTCATCAGGCTCATCGCGTGAATGCAACTGAGCGCAATGCGATGTTTGTCATCGACGGGAAATACTATTTCGATGTGATGGCAGATCAGCCAATTCGTGACCATATTCGTCCCTGCGCGATAGGTAATATCGAACAAGGTCGCGGTAACTTTATTCCCCTTTGGATGTTAGGACTATTGTACTAAGTTGTAGAAGTTGGAAGTTTTCCAGGAGACCAGGTGCCCGGGACACCGTTAAAAGTGGAAAGTTGAAAGTATTTGTTAAAGGTGATAAAAGTACCGAAATAGAAGTACTCAATAAAATTAAATAACTATATGAAAGAGAAGAAATTTCAAACGATGGATGGTAATGCCGCGGCTGCGCATATAGCGTATATGTTCACCGAGGTAGCTGCTATTTATCCAATTACGCCGTCCTCCCCGATGGCCGAGAACGTAGATGAGTGGGCGGCGGGTGGTCGCAAGAACATGTTTGGTGAGACTGTATTGGTACAAGAGATGCAGTCAGAAGGCGGTGCAGCCGGTGCTGTTCATGGTTCTTTGCAAGCCGGTGTGTTGACCACTACATTTACGGCCTCTCAAGGCTTGTTGCTGATGATTCCTAACATGTACAAGATTGCGGGTGAGTTGCTGCCGACCGTATTCCATGTATCAGCTCGTACATTAGCCTCTCATGTGCTGTGTATCTTTGGTGATCACCAAGATGTTATGGCATGCCGTCAGACCGGTTTTGCGATGCTGGCAGAAGGTTCTGTACAAGAGGTTATGGACTTGGCAGGTGTTGCTCACTTGAGTACCATTAAGAGTCGTGTGCCGTTCCTCAATTTCTTTGACGGTTTCCGGACATCCCACGAATACCAGAAGGTAGAGGTAGTGGATCAAGAGGATTTGCTGCCATTGGTAGATATGGAGGCTTTGCAGGCATTCCGCGACAGGCAGTTAAGCCCGATGCACCCAGTGACAAGAGGTCTGAATGAGAACCCCGATGTGTTCTTTGCTCACCGTGAGTCTTCTAATCCTTATTATAATGCTATTGCGGATATCGTCAGCGACTATATGGACAAGATTTCGGCCATTACGGGTCGTAAATATCGTCCTTTCAGCTACTATGGTGCGCCCGATGCAGAACATATCGTTATTTGTATGGGTTCTGCTTGCGAGGCTTTGCGTGAAGTGATTGATTACGAGGCAGCTAAGGGTCGCAAACTCGGTATGATTAATGTCCACCTCTATCGTCCCTTCTCACTCAAATACTTGAAGGAAGCTATTCCTGCAACGGCGAAGAGAATATGCGTTCTGGATAGGACCAAAGAGCCGGGTGCTAATTCGGAGCCTTTGTTCCTGGATGTACGCGATGCGTTGTTGGAGTTAGGCATGACTGATATTGAGCTTGTAGGCGGTCGTTACGGCTTAGGTTCCAATGATACGACTCCTGCTCAGCTGTTGGCGGTTTATGATAATTTGGATTTGCCAATGCCGAAGAATCACTTCACCTTAGGAATCAATGATGATGTGACCTTTACATCGCTTCCCGTAGGTGCAGAGATTGCAATGGGCGGCAAGGGTATGTTCCAAGCTAAATTCTATGGTTTAGGTGCTGATGGTACCGTTGGCGCGAACAAGAACTCCGTTAAAATTATCGGTGAGACGACAGACAAGTATTGCCAAGCGTATTTCTCTTATGACAGTAAGAAATCCGGCGGTTTCACATGCTCGCACTTGCGTTTCGGCGATGAACCGATTCATTCGACTTATTTGGTAACAACGCCGAACTTTGTGGCTTGCCACGTTCAGGCATATCTCCATATGTATGACGTAACCCGCGGTCTTCAAGACAACGGAACGTTCTTGTTAAATACCGTTTGGGAAGGTGATGAGTTGGCAAAGAATATGCCGGTTCGGGTGAAGAAGTACTTTGCAGACCATCATATTAGGGTGTATTATATTAATGCAACCAAGATTGCGCAAGAGATTGGCCTAGGTAACCGTACCAACACGATATTGCAATCCGCATTCTTCCGCATTACCGAGGTGATTCCTGTAGAGAAAGCCGTTGAGGAGATGAAGCACTTTATTGTGAAGTCTTACGGCAAAAAGGGTGAGGATGTAGTCAATAAGAACTACGCGGCCGTGGATCGTGGCGGCGAGTATAAAGAACTTGTAGTAGATCCTGCTTGGTCGAACTTGCAAGACGAAGGCGGTCAGCACGCTTCAGAACCAGAGTTTATCTCTAAATTGGTTCGCCCGATTAATGCACAAGATGGTGATTTGCTGCCCGTATCGACTTTCAAAGGTATAGAAGACGGTACTTGGGAAGTAGGTACGTCTAAGTATGAGAAACGTGGTGTGAGTGCATTCGTACCGGTATGGAATGCCGAGAACTGTATCCAATGTAACAAGTGCGCATATGTATGTCCTCACGCAGCAATCCGCCCGTTCGTAATGGACGACGAAGAGGTGAAGAATTTCAATGGCGTTACATTGGAGATGAAAGCTCCGTTGGCAATGAAAGGCATGCATTTCCGTATGCAAGTAGATCCGCTGGATTGTCTTGGTTGCGGTAACTGCGCCGATGTTTGCCCGGGTAATCCGAAGTTAGGCAAAGCACTTGAAATGGTTACATTAGAGAGCCAAGAGGCCGAGGCCGCGAACTGGGATTATTGCGTAGAGAAAGTAAGCTCTAAACAACATCTTGTTGATATTCAGCAATCTGTTAAGAATAGCCAGTTCGCTACGCCGCTCTTTGAGTTTAGCGGTGCTTGCTCCGGTTGCGGTGAGACCCCATACCTCAAGCTGATTAGCCAACTCTATGGCGATCGTGAGATTGTGTCCAATGCTACCGGTTGCTCGTCTATCTATTCGGCCGCTGTTCCATCTACGCCTTATACCAAGAACGAAAAGGGTTGTGGTCCGGCATGGGATAACTCCTTGTTTGAGGACTTCTGCGAGTTCGGCTTAGGTATGCAGATTGCGCATAAGAAGATGCAGGCTCGTTTGGCTCGTCTAATGGAGGAAGCTAAACTGTGTGATTGCTGCTCGGATGAGCTGAAGGCAATGTTCGACGAGTGGATAGCCAATAAACAAGACGGAGCTATTACTCGTAAACTCTATGAGCCGATGGTGGCTGCTATGGAAGCTTGCGGTTGCGATAAATGTCAGGAGATACTGAAGTATAAGGACCACATTATCAAACGTTCTCAATGGATTGTTGGTGGTGACGGCGCTTCCTACGATATCGGTTATGGTGGACTCGACCACGTGATTGCATCGGGCGAGGATGTAAATATCCTTGTGCTTGATACAGAGGTTTACTCGAATACCGGCGGTCAGGCTTCCAAGTCCACTCCTCTCGGCGCAATTGCCAAGTTTGCTGCAGCCGGTAAGCGTGTTCGTAAGAAAGACTTAGGTATGATAGCGACTACTTATGGTTATGTGTATGTGGCCCAGATTGCTATGGGTGCTGACCAGGCGCAGACGCTCAAGGCTATCCGCGAGGCAGAGGCATATCATGGTCCGTCGCTCATCATTGCTTACGCTCCGTGTATCAACCACGGTCTGAAAGCCGGAATGGGCAAATCTCAGGCGGAGGAAGAGAAAGCTGTTGCATGTGGTTACTGGCACCTCTGGCGTTATAATCCGGAACTCGAGAAGGAGGGTAAAAATCCGTTCCAGCTCGACTCCAAAGAGCCTAATTGGGATAACTTTAAGGACTTCTTGAAGGGCGAAGTGCGTTACTCATCCGTGATGAAACAATATCCGGCAGAGGCAGACGAACTCTTCAATGCCGCAGAAGAGAATGCTAAGTGGCGATATAAGAGCTACTTGAGAATGCTCAAGACGGAGTGGTAATAATTAATGTAACGCGCACGCACGTCGTGCGCGTTACTATGTTTAATCCTTTCGTCATAACGATATAACGTTATAACAATATAACGAAAATTTCTTTCAACAATGCTGAAAATCAATCGCCCGACGTATTTCTGGCTGCAAACGTGGGTGCTGGCGAGTGTTGTTCAATTGGCTACGCAGGATTTCTGCAAACGCTTCTTGAATCTAAAGAACGACCCTTGCGGTCGTCAGTTTGATCAGATGACGCAGGCTGCCCGTTCCGGTGTAGCAAATATTGCGGAAGGAACCTCACGTCACGCCACTTCACGTGAGACGGAAATGAAACTCGTTGATGTGGCGCGCGCAAGTATAACAGAATTGGCGAATGATTACCTGAATTGGCTAATGCAACAGGGACAAGTACCATGGTCATTAAAGAGCCAAGAATATGTGGAGATAGCGCATATTCCTTTGGATAAACCTGGTTATAAGGATGATGTACTCTATCAATCCAGTCTGCACGTCCTCACACAGAAACGCAAGTTTGATACATGGTTAAAGAGCGATGACTCCATCCTTGTCGCACGAACGCTTGTTGTGCTCTGCGAAAGGCTTATTATGATGCTACAGAAGCAGATAGAGAATAATCTCGAACTCTTTACGCAGGAAGGAGGCTTTACGGAAGCACTGACTGCTGAGCGTCTTAAACAGCGCACTCAGAATAGCATACAAGAAGATTCGCCTTCTTGTCCTAAATGCGGCAAACCGATGCTCAAACGTATGGCGAAGAAAGGCATTAACTCCGGCAAACCGTTCTGGAGTTGCAGCGACTACCCTAACTGCACCGGCACTCGCAAGATGGAATTGAAAGAGCCCCCTTCGTCATAACGGAAATATTTCCTGTCTCGTTATAACGATATAACGTTATAATGTTATAACAAGAATGCTGAGTACAGCTTGCCGACTAAAATTACCAACAATAACAAAGAACGCGCGTACATATGTATGCGCGTTCTTTCATTCTGTTAACATTAGTTCGATTGGGGATTTTTACGATGGTTTATTAGTTCCCTAATAAGAAGTAAGCGTAATAATGTTGACTGTCACACATATTGCTATATCCATTCCATTTATTTACTAAATCCGGACGATTTTCTATAAACCATTTTTCCACCTCATTAGCATTTTTAATACTTGTTGTTCTATACACAACAACCATTCTGTTCCATTCAAATCGATGTGATTTCTTATGTTCACAGAATCGTCTTTCCGGATCCGTTGTGATACCTATTTTGACATAGCTATAGTTTCGTCTATAAAGTCCGGCAGATATATTAAGCCTTGGAATAATATTAGTAGGCCATCCTGCTTTTAAATCGTATTTTAATTGTTGCTTCATAATGATCTGTAGACATTTTTTTTGTCTCTCGTAATGTTGATTAACTAAAACTACTCACTCAATAGTTAGAACAATTGGAAACATGAATATTATACTTACGAATCTTATCGCGCTGAACGATAGAATGTAAACATAAAGGCTTGTCCTTCCAACAATTCACAAACGGAATAACCTCCATTTTTTAATTTACACTTATAAACAGAATGTGTGCCATATTGCATGTCTCTAAAATTATTTTCGGCAACTAAATCTTTCTTTTTCTCCACTAATGTATAGCCATATTCCAAGAGGTCATTTTTCATTTGCATGCCTTCTTCTCCATATAACCTAAAAGACAACTCAGTACAAACTTCTTCTAACCCAGAAAATTCCATAGACACTCCACATTTGGGGAAGTTATATAAAACTAAACCTCCACTATATCCCACAGGGTCAATGTTTAAGTCCCGTTCTATATTATCTTTCGTAAAGAATGATGCTCCCACCCAATTTGCTAAATAAGAGATTGTCAATAATGTATCACAGCGAGACCTTTCTGCTATAGCAGCTTTTTCTTGTTCTTCTTGTATTCGTTTTCGCTCAGCCTCTCTTTCTTCTCTTGCTTTTTGTTGTGCCAGTAAAGTGGCTTGCATTTTAGTTTCATATTCCTGAACATCATATTGATAAGCTAATTCAACAATAGGTTTCTTATTGTATGAGATATATTCTGGTACAGTTTGTTCTGCTCTAATATAGTAATTGAGTTGTACAATGCTACTATCCCCAGCGGTTAAAGTTCCCTTGTACAAAGTAGTCATGGCATCAAAATTTTTATCATCACCTTTGTGATGATGTAATCCGTATCTGGGGCATACTCCTACAAATGGCACGGGAGCCGCATCTTCAAAATTAACTTTCTGTCCGACTGCCTTAAGCTGAATCTTATAATGAGCATTACATCCATTCTTAGTGCTGTCTGTATATGATATATCCAAGAACTTTATTTCAAAATATTTACTTCCATTCTTATTAAACTGATGCTTCACAGATTTTCCGATAGAAGCTTTAGGAACCACATTCTCAGAAAAAACAAGTGTAGTAGCCAATAGAGTAGCAAGAATAATGATTGATTTTTTCATCTATTTTGTTGGCGGTTATATCCCATCGCCTCGTCGGTTTTAAATGATTATTAATAAATACAAAAAGTGTGAACTTTTGCGTTTTATCATATTGGTTCTTTCGGGTCTCGACTCCCATGTACTCCAATATATGCAGAAAGTCCACACTTACGGTGTGAACATTCGCTATACTTCGGAAGTACAATTCAAATTGTCGAGAAATGAAAGAATCCTTAATAAAGCAAATGCTTTTAATCAATATGTCGGCGCAACGCTTTGCGCTTTCTCTGTTTAACGTCCGAGGAAAGACGAGGGTTTTATTGCTCGCAAAATTAGTGTTTTTTTTGAAATGTGCAAGTTTTTGAGTGTAATTTTGTCAAATTTATGCTTTTTTAGACGAAAAAGAGTACTAATCTGTCGGTTATTGGGCTGATTGCTCGGCTTTTAGGGATTGATAGACCATGGAGCGGATGAAAGAATCGTTCGAGCACATTGTGAGATAAGAAGTTATCAAGGCGGATACTGTTATTTTGTTATGCTGTGGTAGGCTTGTTAGCGGCTGGATTACGTACAAATAACATAGTAATCACCTACTAACCACCTACTATCGAAAGCATGCGCTCCACTTGCATATTAAATATTATCATCAATATGAAAAGAGGGTGTGCCAAGTAGTTTTGACACACCCTCTTTTTATATGCCATTATACGGTATAACAGGTTATTATACGATATTTTCGATATTCCAGGTGAATGCCTTAACTCCGACTTCCGGATTACGGGCGTCGAGTTTCTGTACAGCCTCTAAGATAGCCGGCACTTGGGCGGTATGGACAATGCACATCATTGCGGAATTCATTTCCGGCCAAGCGTGAGTGCCTCGTCTGGGTTCACCGGTTTCAGAGCCTCGCCCTTGAACTTGTTCGAAGAAGGTGAAGCCGCGTACTCCGAGGGCGTCGAGCATATACTCGACCCGCTCGGTATTAGCTTGATTATAAACGATAAATACTGCTTTCATATTATTCAACGGTTTTGGGAAGTGGGTTATGTGATTTCTTACCGGGCTCATCCACTTTGATATCGAGGAAGATAAACTTCTTACGCAATTGCTCTTTCTTATCTCTATCTCCGTGGCGTGCCATAATGCCGTATAGAACCGGCACGATGAACAGGGTTAAGAACGTGCTGACGGTCAAACCGCCGATAACGACGATACCTAACGGTTGCCACATTTCTGCACCTTCACCGGAACTGACAGCCATCGGCACCATACCGAGTATAGTTGTGAAAGCCGTCATGAGCACGGGGCGGATACGGCTGCGACCGGACATAGTAATCGCTTCGTTCAGTTCGTGTCCGCGTTCACGCATCAGGTTAATGTAGTCCACGAGCACAATACCATTCTTGACCACAATACCAACAAGCAATACGAGACCCAGAGCGCCAATCATATCCAAACTTCTGCCTGTAATCCATAGTGCAATAATCACGCCGGATAGGGCAAACGGAATGGTGAACATAATGATTCCGGGCATTTTGAGACTCTCAAACTGGGATGCCATTACGATATAAACCAATATAATAATAAGCAGACCGAGCAAAATCATATCAGAGAACGTATCTTGTTGCGTTTCGTAATTACCGCCGATGTGTGTTGAGTAACCAACAGGGATGTCAAGTTGCGGAATGACTTGTGCTTCAATCGTCTGCGCCAATTCACCCAGAGTTGTATTATAAGGTGTGGCTTTCACGGTGACAATACGCTGACGAGCCTTACGCTCAATGGTAGGCGGTGCCCAATATTCACCGACCGTAGCTACCTCGGAGAGTTTGACGGTCTTGCCTGTTGCAGTCGGGATAGACAGATCCAGCACATCTGAGATGGAGTTCCGGTCTTCCTCTTCAAGTCTGACAACAATGTCGTACTCGGAACCATCGTCTTTCAGATAGCCGCAGGACATGCCCGCTACGCGGTTCCGTAAGTAGGTCGATATGGTTGCGGAAGAAAGACCAAGCCGAGAGGCCTTTTCCTTATCCACGGTTATTTTGATATCCGGACGGTCATCTTCGCGGCTGATGTTAACGTCACGTGAGCCGGGAAGTTGTGCAATGAGTTGGCGGCTCTGCTCTGCCAATTGGGAGGTAATATCAAAGTCGTAACCGTAAATTTCAAGGTCCACGGTATTGCCTCCGCCTGGGCCGCCGGACGAAACAGTACACTGGTATTCGTTGATCTCCGGATATTTCGCCATCTCCTGACGGAGGATTTCAGCGATAGTCCAGATATCACGATCGCGTTGCCATTTTTTAGGCAGTCGAACGGTCATCTGAATCTTATTATTCATCGTGGAAGAGAAGAGTGCCGCGATAGAAGCATCATCATTAGAACCGGCGGAGGTGTTGATTAGTTCTATCTCCGGCACGAGTTCTATGAAGCGTGCTTCAAGATGACGCGCGGTCTTTAAAGTCTCTTCAATACGTGTACCGCGTTGCAATTTGATAGTCACGGATAAACGACCATTATCTTGTTCCTGCATGAAGTCAGTACCTATCTTACCCATAAAGACCGGCAGAAGTGATGCCATAAAGAAGGCAAAGAGTACCAGTAGCGTAATGGCTTTGTGCTTTAAACACCAACCGAGTGCTCGGCTATAATACTCGTCAATTCTATCAAGCGCGTGAACAACCGTGCGGTCGTACCAAGTTTTTTTATCTGCTTCATCTTCTACGAGATTACCGTTTTCATCAATGTGAACTTGCTTGGCCTTCAATAGTTTGGAACTAAGCATAGGAGTTAGCGTGATAGCGACCAATGTGGATGTACAGCATACAACTGTTACAATCCAACCTAATTCGTGGAACATGATACCCGCCATACCGTTTAACATAGTCAACGGAACAAACACCGCTACGAGCACGAGTGTTGTAGCGATAACGGAAACCCAAACTTCATTGGTGGCGTAGATAGACGCCTCGTGCGGATCTTCGCCACGTTCCACGTGACGGGTGATATTCTCGAGTACCACAATGGCATCGTCCACAACCATACCGATGGCAATTGTCAGTGAGCAGAGCGAAATGATATTAAGCGACGAGTCTGCTAAACCGAGGTAGATAAACGCCACGATGAGGGCAATAGGAATGGTGATGCCGATAATGATTGTTGCACGCCATTTGCCGAGGAAGAAGAGCACGACGAGTACCACGAACAAGAGGGCGTACAGCACGGATTCTTCAAGGGAGTTGATGGAGTTCTGAATGTTCTCCGAGGAGTCGTAAATCTTCTCTATCTTGACATCTGTCGGAAGTTGTTTCTGTATCTTCGCCAATTCGGCACGCACATCCTTACAAACCTGCACGGTGTTGGCTCCGGTCTGCTTGGCGATGACGAGACGCACGGCTTCGCGACCATTGGTTTTCTCATCCAGTGAGAGGTCTTTGATGGTATCCTTGACTGTTGCAATATCGCGGATGAAGACCTGCTGCCCCTGCGGCGTCATAGCTACCATGAGGTTAGCTATCTCGGAGGACTCAATGTACTCGGAACGCACCTGCATCTGGTACTGCTCCTGTGGCATCTTGATAGTGCCCGAAGAGAGGTTGAGGTTGTTGGCGCTCACCACTTGCCCCACCTGTTCCAGCGTTATGCCGTATGCATCGAGTTTCTGTTGGTCGATATTGACATAGACATAGCGGTCCGGCGCACCTGAGAGGGAGATATTACCGATACCGTCGATATGGTTCAACTGCGGCACCACCTCGTCGTTGAGAATCTTGTCCAGACCCGCATAAGTCTCGTCTGCCGTAATAGAGTACTGGCAGATAGGCATGGAGGACGTGGAGAGCTTGAAGATAACCGGTTTAGCGCAGTTGTCTGGCAGGTTGTTTGCCGCCATGTCCACGAAGGAACGCACGTCATTGACGGCTTCGTCCATGTTGCTGCCCCATTCTAATTCCAATGTGACTACAGAGATATTATCTTTGGACTGAGAGGTGATATGTTTCAAGTGATCCACAGAGGTAAGAGCGTTCTCCATAATCTTGGTCACATTGGTCTCCATCTCAGATGCTGAAGCACCCGGATAGGTGGTCATGACCGTAATATACGGAGGATCCATCTCAGGGAATTGGTCGATAGGCAGTTTCAAGAAACTGTATATGCCGATGATGATGACAGCCACAAAGATGAGGATAGTCGTCACCGGCTTTTCGATTGCTGATTTGTAAATACTCATAGGATTTCCTAGTTATCTAGTCAACTAGTATTCTAGCAGACTAGGATTATTCCACTACATTAACTTTGACTCCATCGACAAGTTTGTGCTGGCCGGTGGTGACGAACTCAACGCCGGCTTTGATCTCCGGAGCGATAATCTCAATGTCCTGATCAAAACGCTGACCAAGTTCCACGGCAACTCGTTTGGCGCGTCCGTCCTCCACGATGAAGACATATCGGTCGTTGGCTCCGACCAATTTCTCGACGCTCTGGTAAGGCACTACGATTGCATTCGCCTTACCCAGACCGATGGTCGTGGTCACATACATACCCGGGCGTAGCAGATGGCTGCTATTAGGAATTTGAATCTTGCATTGGAAAGTATGGCTGGACGGGTCAATCGTCGGATATACAATCTCTACCGTGGCAGGGAATACTTTGCCCGGATAAATCTCCGAAGTCAGCGTCAGTTTCATACCTTCTTTAAATAGCGGGAAGTAAGTCTCGGGTATGGCGACCAAGGCTTTCAGTTTGTCAATCTGAGTGAGTACCAAAATAGGCTGACCGCTGTAAAGTTCCCCGTCCTCGTAGTTCTTGGCGGATATAACACCGGCAAAAGGAGCTTTGACATAGGTGTTGGTCTCTAAGAAATCCAATTGCTCTTTCGTCGAATTGTACTGGGCGATAATCTGGTCATACTGCTGTTGGGTCGCAGAGCCGGAGCGGAGCAGCTGCGTAATACGGTTCTTTTCAATCTCCAGATTAGTCATTGATATTTTGGTTGTCTTGTACTGAGTCTGGTCCATCCGAACAAGGTCGTCACCTGCTTTGACTTTGTTACCTACTTCGCGGTAGATATGTTCTATCTTACCGGTAAGGGAAGGGGCTACATTTTGGGTGAGGTAACCTTGCAGGTTAGTGGAAACAGAAATCTCACGCTCGATCTCACGGGGCTGCAGAATGGTTGTGCGCACTTGTTCTACGCGTTCCTGTTCCTCCGTTGCGGAATTGCTTGCACTTTTACTGCCACAACTCGCTAATACAATGGCTGTAAGGGCATAAATAATGGTTTTCTTCATATTGTTTTTTGAATTAGTTATTCAAGAATTGTTCCAAATCTACTTGGGTGTTGACTAAATTTAGCATTGCCTGCACGTAGGTTGATTGGGCATTAATGAGGTCATTAGAGGCGTTTGTCAGCTCTAAATTGGATGCTGCACCCCATTTATATTTCTCTGTAGCGGATTTGAATACGCGTTGCGATACGCCTATATTGTCTTTCTCATTCAGATAGGTCTCATAGGCGTTGGTGAGATTAAAGCATAATTGACGATATAGAATGCCGAGATTATCGGTCGTCTCGGAAAGCGTGTTTTTAGCTTCTTCGTAGGCTATTTTTTTCTCCACCACGCCGGCTGCGCGTTTGCCGGAAGACCAGAGTGGCATCCTAACAGAGACTTGCACGGTGTTAGGAGGTGTCATACGCATACCGCCTTCACCATAGTACTGCTGATTGGAGTAATTGTATGCCACAGAGAGGGTAGGACCATATGCCCAACCTGCCATATGTACATTGCGTTTCGCCAGTTCGGCAGATTTGGATACCTGTTGGTAGGTGAGATTGTTTTGTAGATTAAATTCCTCGCTGAGCAGCGCTAATATGCGTTCTGGCGACAGGACATCGTCAATCTTATCGGTCAGTATCAATTCCGTTTCCACCGGTACGTCCAAGAGGACTTTTAGGGAGGAATACGCCAACTCGATATTCCGTTTCTGCGTGTTGATGTTGTTCTTTAAGGTGTTAACTCTCACGCGTATCTGGTCTGCGGCTGTTTGCTCTGCGGCGCCGGCATTAACGGCTTGTTGGGTAATCTGTTCGAGATTCTCAATATTGTTCAAACTGGAATCCAATAAGTTAGTAATGCTTTGTAATGCCAACACGGACATATAACTGCTCATGACGCTACCGCGCAATTCGTTCTCGGATTGCTCAAGAGCAATTTTCTTCATGTCGATGGCAATGTTGTTCAGAAGGGCTCCCACTATACCTTGTCCGTTGATACCGACAGATGCGGTTACGCCTAAAGCACCTACATTAGGCATGTTGATTGGAATAGAAGTTCCTCCCATCGACAGGGTCGCCGAGTAACCGCAGTAGTTGCTGTAGGTATAACTACCATCTGCTTGAGGCAGCATAGCGGCTATAGTCTGCCAGCGTTGGGCATAAGCTTCTTGTACCGCAAGGGATGCATTTTTCAATGTCCTGTTCTGCTTAATGGCGAAATCACGCGCCTCATCTAAACTTAAACTCAACTCGGCGGGATAACTTACCGTGTCGTTTGTGTGGCTCTTCGCTGCTGCTATCACATGATCCTCTGCAAGCATCATAGCGCTAAACATCAGTGAAGCGAATAATAAAATCTGTTTCTTCATATTGTTATATTATTTATAGTCAATGGTTATACTTTCCGTCATATAGTTCCATGCCCTCTTTGCTTAGCACCCCGCGAACAAAGATATCCATCGCTGTATGACCCAACTGGTGCATATTGTGCCCGTGACCTTCTATCACTTCGAAATCATTGATGGCGTCACTATGAATCTTGGCAAAAAGGACTGCTGTCAATTCTATATTAAGGTTTGCGCGCACGAGACCTTCCTGTTGACCTTGCTCTAAATACGCCATGATATACTCTTTCTGCGTTTTGAAGCACTCCTCTTGAAACTCTGCAAACTGACGCGGATAATATTTCTTGAGATCATAAACTAACTGTGGTACACGTCGCACATCGTTTTTCTCCGCTTCTTGGTGCTTCATAAAACGGCTCACAAGTTTGCGGAAATCATTCATCTGTAATAATTCCTCCATTTTGCCGGATATATAGGCAATATTGCTCCGCAATAATTGTGCCACAAGTTCGTCTTTGGACGCAAAATAGACATAGAACGTCTTTTTGGATATCCCCAATTCGTGGCAAATATCGTCAATGGATACGCTCCGGATGCCGAGGTGAAAGAACATATTCCCCGCAGTACTGATTATCTGTTGTTTAACTTCTTCGGTCATCATGCAATCGTTAAAAACGCTGCAAAATTATAAAAAAATGTTGAACCGTGCAAATTTTTGGAAACTTTTTTCACTTTTGTAGTTTCCGTGTTGCAAAATGCAACAATATGCAAGAAAAATTTGCATATGTCGCGAAAAATATGTAATTTTGCTGCCGATTTATAGACAATTATGAAGAAAATACCCTTTTTCCTGCTTCTGATAGCCTTTGTGTCGGCATGTAAGAAAGATACGGTCGTTACCGCCCAAGCCCCGATTGTCGTCAAAACAATGGAGGTTGGTGCTGTTTCTCAACAAAATATATCTACCTATGTCGGCGTAGTCCGCGCTGATACTGAAGTGCCGCTCAGTTTTAATTTGGGCGGTAAAGTCCTCGCCATACGCTGCCGTAATGGTGAGCGCGTCAGGAAAGGGCAGGTGTTGCTCCTCGTTGACTCTACGCAAACCTATCAGGCATATCTGACTGCCAAAGCTTCACTTAATCAGGCAGAAGATGCTTATCGACGATTGAAGAAACTCTATAATAAAGGCACGTTGGCTGAGGTCAAATGGGTGGAAATAAATACCAAACTGCAACAAGCACGTGCGATGGAGGCGGCTGCGCGAACGGAATTAAATAATTGTCGCTTGACCGCCCCGATAGACGGAGTTGTGGCGGATTTAGACCTCCAGGTCGGACAAATGATTGCACCGGGCATAACCGCGCTTAAAGTGCTCCAAACGGATGCCTTGCATGTGTTGTTCAGTGTTCCCGAGCAGGAGATTAAATGGCTTCGCAATGGTCAGCCTGCTCGCGTCATTTTGACTTCCGTAGCTGACACCATTTCGGCTAAAGTCATTTACACTGCCTTAGTGTCCGATCCGCTTACTCATGCCTGTGAAGTGCATGTCGCCTTCTCTGAGAACGCAGATGTCTTGCCCGGCATGGCAGCTAAAGTCGAACTGGCATTGAATGCTGATGGGCAGGAACTTATTGTCCTTCCAGCTCATGCTGTTTCCATTGATAAAAACGGTCATTATGTCTGGTCGATTCAATCAAATACTGTCCATAAACGGCGGGTGTCTGTCGGCTCGTATGTAGCTAATGGTGTGGTGATTACGGACGGATTATCCGTTGGTGATAAAGTTGTCGTTGAGGGAATGAACAAGCTATATGAAGGAGCACAAATTTGATTCCATATTATCTGCTCTCCGTCATCCCGGGATAGTCTTTACCGCTATTCTCTTCTTGGTGGCGTTTGGCTTATGGTCACTGCCGATGATGAATAAGGATGAGTTCCCCCAATTCACCATGCGTTATGGCGTTATTGCGGCAATTTATCCGGGGGCAACGGCGGAAGAGGTAGAGCAACAGGTCACTAAACCTTTGGAACGCTTTCTATATTCCTATTCGGAAATTGATAGAGCCCAGACTTATTCCGTGACAAACGATGGAATTGTCTATATCTATGCTTCTTTACGATTGGCGGTCTCTGCGCCTGATGAGGTATGGTCTAAAATTCGTGCCGGACTCGACCTTTTTCGTACCACTGATTTGCCGGCAGGCGTCGCTGAGATTGTGGTGGTGGATGATTTCGGCAGCACAAGTTCTGTCTTATTGGCTTTGGAGGCTCCTGCTCATTCGCCGCGCGAATTAGAACGCTATGCTACAGCGTTATGCGATGAGTTGAGAACCATATCTGACATGGGTAAAATCAGCATCTTGGGAAAGGAACGCGAGGAGATCGCCGTCATTATCGACCCTGCCAAACTGGCTTCGCTACCGATTAACCAGTCTGCTTTGATGGCGCAGTTGGCGCTACAGGGATTTCGCACTATCGGCGGCTCCGTGGACAATAATGAGAGCTCGTCCATGTTGCATGTCGCCATTCCATATGCGACTGAATATGAGGTAGGGGAGCAAATAATCTTCTCCAATCCAATTGACGATAAGGTTGTCAAACTCAAGGATATCGCTACTATAATGAGGCGTTATCAGGAGCCTGATAAATATGTCGTCTTCTATCGGGATTCCATCGCTTCTTCCGCTATTATCATCAATATGGAGATGTACCCCAACCGCAATATCGTTAAGTTCGGCAACGAGGTGGATAAGGTTATTGCACATGCGCAAGCCTCTTTGCCGCCTGATTTGCGGTTTCATCGCATTACAGACCAACCTCACGTGGTGGACAATTCCGTTTCTCAGTTCTTGAGGGATTTAGTGCTCTCGATGTTGGTGGTTATATTGGTTATGCTCATGCTTTTCCCGCTCCGTACGGCGCTTATTGCTGCGACTGCAGTTCCGACGTGCGCCGCTATCAGCTTGGGCATTATGTATGTGGCTGGTATCGAGCTGAATACCGTCACATTGGCAGCTATGATTACCGTCATCGGAATGGTGGTGGACGATGCGGTCATTGTTCTTGATGGCTACACACTTTTCCACGACCGCGGTCATAGTCGATGGTATAGTGCTACGGTATCGACGCGGCAGCTCATGGGCTCCATGCTGCTTGCTACTGCTTCTATCGCCGGAATGTTCTTCCCCATGACGCACATTATTACCGGACCGTTAGGGGAGTTCGTGCAGGACTTCCCGTGGGCAATTCTCTTTGCACTCGCTATATCAAACGCTTATGCCGTTTGGGCTATTCCATGGATGGCCACTAAACTGATAAAAGGACATGGCATAGAGCAATTAACCTTCATTGAAAGATTGCAGAAAAAATTCTTTGCCAAACTCGAATCAGGCTACCAAACACTTTTAGCCCTTTGTTTCCGTGCACCCTGGTTGACACTGGCGATTGCTTTGCTCTTGGTCGCATTGGGAGGGCTTATCTTTACCCGTCTCAATATCCAGATGTTACCTAAAGCGGATAGGGAAATCTTTGCCGTCGAAATCCACTTGAGTGAAGACGCCTCGTTGGCGCAAACAGCTGAGGTGGCGGACTCCTTGGCACGAGTGCTCAATCGCGACCCGCGAGTCCTGACGGTGACATCTTTTGTGGGACAGGCCTCTCCGAGGTTCCATGCAACCTACACCCCGCGCATGGCGGCGAAGAACTACGCCCAATTCATTGTCAATACCATTTCGCCAGAGGCTACACTTGAAGTGCTGGATGAATATGGCGCACGATATGCCGATGCGTTTCCAAATGCTTATTGCCGCTTCAAACAAATGGACTATCAGGCGGTCAAAAATCCTATTGAGGTCTATCTCAAAGGGCAGGATAGGGTACTGATGGAGGCTTATAAAGACTCCCTTATCGCTTTTATGCACACGTTGCCCGACCTCACTTGGATTCACTCTGATTATGACCTTGTCGCGCCTGATATCAAGATTGAACTGCGAGCCGATGAGGCCACCCGATTAGGGATAACCCAAGCCTCGCTCTCACTCTATCTGGCTTCTGTTTATTCGGGGCAAACGCTTACTTCGGTTTGGGAAGACGATTATGAAGTACCTGTTCGCCTATACCTCAGTGGCGCTAATGAGTCCATGGAATCAGTTGGCGATTGCCTTATTCCCACTGCTATCCCCGGACAATGGGTACCTTTGAGACAAATCGCTACACTCACACCGCATTGGCATCACACGACCTTGGATAACCGCAATGGTATCACTACCATAACGGTTTCTGCCGACTTGCTTCCCGGTGCATCTACGCCGCCTGTGGAGAAAGCCTTGAGGCAATATATTGACCGCTTGCAGACCGCATCATCTGCTCCCGATATCGCTTTGGGAGGGCTCGCCAATATCAATACTGCTATTATACCACAACTGGTTTGGTCGGTTATTGCGGCACTCATGGTCATGCTCATTTTGCTCCTTATTCACTATGGCAATGTGGCTATCTCTATGCTCGCACTCAGTATGAGTGTCCTCTGTCTCTTCGGCTGCTGCTTAGGACTATATATCTTTGGATTGGATTTCTCTATTACTGCCCTTTTGGGAGTCGTCGCCGTGTTGGGAATTGTCGTTCGAAATGCTATCTTGATGTACGACTATGCCCTTGAATTGCAGCATAAAGGGCTTCCTGTACGCGAAGCGGCTTACCAGGCGGGACTGCGCCGTATGAGACCCATTTTCCTTACCTCGGCGACTACGGCGTTAGGGGTTATACCTATGATTATTGCCCATACAGGACTCTGGATGCCGCTCGGCGTAACCATTTGTTTCGGCACCATCTTCCCCCTGCCGCTTAATGTGACTGTCATGCCCATTGCCTACATGATTACATTCCGCAAACCCCAATCGGCAACCCGATAACCCGTACACTCGGTATCCCGATAACTCGCTTTCCGATTGCCTCCGATCCTCTCTGATTCCCTCCGATACTCTCTGATTCCCTTCGATACTCTCCGATACTTTCCGACACCCTCGGATAACTTCCGATAGATTCGGATTCGTCCTCACCAATTTATCTCTCCCGGCATCCTGGCAACCCGGACACCCGGCCCCCCGGACACCCGACATCCCGGCATCCTGGCACCCCGGACACCCGACATCCCGGCATCCTGGCAACCCGGACATCCGACATCCCGGCATCCCGGCAATCCGGACACTCGGCCCCCCCTGCACCCCGACATCTCTCAGACTTGGACGACTACTCCTTCCCACGCCTTATTCTCAACGCACTTGACCACATCAATTCCTAACGGTTCCGCTCCCTGATTTCTACTAGAGCATTACTAGAGCATTACTAGAGCATTACTAGAGCACTACTAGAGCATTACAAGAGCATGAGCAGACATCACCTTAACATCAGCGTGTTACACACTTTTGCTTAGACCTCTTTATAGATGTGCTCACTAACATTGCAAAGTTCACAACGACTATAATGGTGCTAAAAAATGACCCTAAAGTTGCAAAACAAAAAAATATTTGCATATATTGAAAAAAATCACTAATTTTGCGAGCAAAATTGAAATCACATCGCCTATGGTATAAAAAATCAACATTCGTGTAGATAACTACGCAAGACATACATAATATTATAGCGTTTTAGCTTAATACTTGGTTCCTGCAAAAACTGGACACTTTTGTAAGAAACTAAAAATCATCCAAGGAAAAGCCAGAATGCTCATGCGCAAGCGTGGGCTTTTCCGTAGATATATTTGGATGATTTAGGTAAGTCCAGTTAACCTCAGGAACCGAATATAAGCAAACTACAAAAGTCTGCGCTTTTTGCATGCTTATGAAAGACCGATTATTCAAACTCTATTCTCAATTTCGCAATCTCATCTTGTATGGGATCATCGGCGGCTTCTGTGCCGCCTTGGACTTCGGCGTTTATTCCGCGCTGTGTTATTTCGATATTATGCCTTACCTCTGGGCGAATATCATCAGTATTCATGTGGGCATTTTCACGTCCTTTCTTCTCAACCGCTCCATCAACTTCAAAGTCAAAGACAAGACGACACAACGTTTCTTGTCTTTCTATGCCGTGGGCTTGACGGGTTTGGGTATCAGCGAGTTAATGCTTTACCTTATGGTCACCCTCGGCGGAATGAACGAGCTTCTCTGCAAACTCATCTCCATCGTCGTTGTTGCGCTAATCCAGTTTCTTTTGAATAAGTTCATTACTTTCAGAAAGTAAACTATCAACTGTCAACTATCAACTTTTAACTATATATGGAAACTATCTATTTTGTGCTTCCAGCCTATAATGAGGAGGCAAATATCGAGGAGGTAATCGCTCAGTGGCATCCAGTCTGTGAACAGATTAACGCTGAAGGCAATGAGGCACATCTGGTCATTGCCAACGACGGAAGCAAAGACAAGACATTTGCCATCATGCAAAGCCTGCAATCCAAGTACCCGCTTCTCACACCGTTTGACAAACCCAATTCAGGCCATGGAGCAACTGTCTTATATCTATACCGCTATGCTATAGAAAACAAAGCAGATTTTATCTTCCAAACGGACAGCGACGGACAGACTTTGCCGGAGGAGTTCTGGCAAATGTGGTCCAACCGCCACATTTACGATTTCCAAATTGGTACGCGCGGAGGCAGACAGGATGGCGCAAGCCGTGTCTTTGTGACCAAGACTTTGCGCTTTGTGGTGTGGCTTATGTTCCATGTTTGGGTCAAAGATGCCAACACACCGTTTCGCTTGTTAAAAACGGACAAACTCATCCCCATCTTGAATGTCATTCCACAGGATTACAACTTGGCAAACGTAGCCGTCAGTGCGATTGCCGTCCGCTGGCATTATAACATCGGTTGGTATCCGATTACCTTCCGTCCCCGCCAAGGCGGCGTCAACTCCATCAACATGCGCCGCATCTTCAAAATAGGCATCAAAGCCTTAACCGATTTCCGAACCATTAATAGAAATTTGAAATGAAAACGATTTTAGAATATATCGAAAAATATCAAATTCTATACTGGCTGCTTTTCGCCATATTGATAGCTGTAACCATCATTCGCTTTTATACTATCAATATTGGTTTTTGTACTGCTTGGGATGAAGCTTATTTTTTGATAAAATTACGCGAAGCATATGAAGGCACATTCATTACAGGAAAAAGTCAATGGAACTTATTGGCAATTCATTGGTTTCCGTATTTAGATTTAACTAATCCTATTCATTCTCGCATAGCAATATATCTATGTGAATTATTGGGAACTATAATAGCAACATTAACATGCGTGTATGCATTTGGCAAACAGAATTTCCTAAAATATCTTACCCTTTCATATCTGTTATTGCTTCAGATAGACACTACTTACGCAGGAGAAAGTCTAAACTACGTACCAATGCAAGCACTTTTATTAAATGCTGCATTATGTGGATCGGTTCTCTATATGCATTCAAAAAGTACTCTACAATTACTTTGGATGTTTCTAACAGGTATTGCATTAGGGCTCTCTTTCTTTGTAATTATCCCTTCAAGTATTCTATGTATTGCATGCATAGGTCTGCTGTTACTGATAAATAAGGATTGGAAATCTATCCTTTTTATGATTTTGGGTATCCTAATTTCTGCGGTTTACATTCACTTTTTTGTTTGCAAATTACCGGCTATATATGAGGCGATGCAGTTTACTGCCACGTACTTTACAAAGAGTGGCTACCGATATTCTCCTGTAGATTTTATTGTTCAAGTGGGATTATTGGCGCGGGATGGATTATTGTGTCTATTTGTTTGCGCTGGAATATATTATCTATCTCGAAAAATTGCACAAGATAAATCATGGATAGCAGCCATAGTTATGTCTCTATCTTTGTTTGTTTATTATCATTATCAAATCCAACCACAAACCTCAATATCATTGATTATAAGCAGTTTTATTCTTATAGTAATATTTGAAAAAATGAAAGACTGCGAATGGGGGGGGCAATCTGCAAAGTTGCATTATTCGCTGTTCCTCGTCGTTTATCCACTAATAGCATCAATCGGAACTAATACCTATATAGGAAGCAGGATGATTTGCTTTTCGATAGCATGGTTGTTTCTTCTATTGGAAAATGAAAACATTTACAAACAATATCTGTATAGGTCTGCTTTTGTTACTGTAATCTGTGCCTTGCTATTGTTGCAAATTGTACCTCCGGCAGTTAATAAAATCAAATCGAAAACAGATAACTATTTTACGCAAGGTAATTCTGTATTTGCACAACTTGCTTTAACAGATGATCAATGTAAATACCTGAATAATGTTGTAGCTATCATGAATGAGAATGGTTATATACCTGATTCGTCAGTTGTGTTTACTACTGAATATGATTGGTCAACAGTATATGCTATAGATGCAAAATTATCTTCTAATTTCTATCAAAAAAGAAATTTTTTGTTCTTTCCAAAAGATAATATGCTCAAACCTGATTTTATATTCTTGTGCGAATGGGACAAAATGGAAATAGGACAGGAATTACACACAATGCCGTGGGGATGGCCGCAGGAATTTGATAGCGTATTTGTGGGTTCTCCCGAAGGAAAAGATTTTCCATGGGATGCTGATAGATGGTTATATTATAGAAAACAAAATTAAATATGATGAAAGAATTTATCAAACAAGAGTGGTTATACTTGCTCATGCTCATTGGATTAGCGGTACTTACTTTTATGCAAGTATCCACATTCCGATTTGGTTTCTTTACGGCTTATGACGAAGCCTATTTCTTGCTCAAACTGCAAGAAGCGTACGACATGAGTTGTATTACCGGCAAGAGCCAATGGAATTTAATTGCTATACACTGGTTCCCCTTTTGGGATTTAACGAGCAAATTCTACAATTCCTTAGCAGCCTCTATCCTTATGTGGCTTTCCACAGTTATAGTAACCATCACATCTTGTGTCCTATTTGACAAAAAGCGTGTTGTTAAATACTTCGCTCTTGCGTGGTTGTTTCTATTTGGAATAGGAGGCAGTATGCAATATGTTTCTATGCAAGCAGCCGTCCTTACATGGGCTCTCTGTGCATTTATGCTCTTCAACAATAGCGAAATCCTATGGAAAAAATCACTCTTTGCCGCATTATGTGGTGTATGTCTTGGCTTTGCACTCTTTATCATTATACCGGCAGCATTGGCACTACTCGCTTGCGTTACCTTGTTAATAATCATTACACATTGGAACGAATGGCAAAAGATGCTGCTGTATATTGGTTCGGGAATAGTTGGCGTTCTTTTTACGTTGCTATACATGCACGTTGTAGTTTGCCCTTTAGGAGATATTTGGGATGCTATGCTATTTACAGCGACTTATATTGGTAAAAGCGGCTACCATTACGATGGAGCGAGCTTTATTATGCAATACGCATTATTCTTCCGTGATTGCCTGTTTGTGATAATTGCCTTTGTGGGTGCTTACTGGCTCTCTAAACGTATCAATAATAAATGGATCGGAGGTATAGTGTATGTGGCTATGATCCTTATCTACAATCATTACCAAGTGAAACCTCTCATCTCTCCGTCTATGTTTGCCATGAGTTTGCCGCTTGTTCCTTTTTTGTTTGGCAACCTGCAGAATTTCCAATGGAGAGATTTCCCAAAAGCGGATACGTGGTTTTACCTCTTCGTGTTTGCTTATCCGCTCATTGCCTCTTTTGGTACCAATACAGCCTTGAGTGGCAGAATCCATTGTTTCATAGCGGCTTGGCTTTTCCTGTGGTTTGAATACGAATACAAACACCCGCAGGAAGATTATAGGCGTGTCTTTGCGGCGGTACTTTTGCTCTTTATGATCCCTTTATCCGAGACGTACAAAGCCTATATGAATCGCGACGATTCCCACCATTTCACCCGTGGCAATAAATACTTTGCGGAAATAGCACTTACGGAGAAACAAGCAGATTATTTCAATAATGTGTACGATATTCTGGAGGAGTACAACTACAAACCCAAACAGTCTGCAATTCTAACGGCATGTTATGATTATTGTTGTTTGTATGCGTTTGATGCAGTAAATGCTGCTAATTATCACCAAGTGCAGAATTTCGCTTATTTCCCCAAGGAGAAAATAATTGAACCGGATTTTATCTTCCTGTGTAAATGGGATTCCATTGTTATGGCGAAAGACTTGGAGACTATGCCTTGGGGCTGGCCGGAAGATTTTGATAAATACTATGTCGGCACTCCGGAACCGGATGGAGCCCCATGGGCACTTCATCCAGAATTAGAAACGCGTCATTTATACTGTCGTAAATCCTTAAAGAAACCCCAATAACTCGTTTGGTTCTTGGCATTATAGCGTATGGTTTGAATACCATTCCTTTCACATACGTGCTCCTCCGAAAAAAATATTAAAAATAATTTGCATATATTGAAAAAAATCACTAATTTTGCGAGCAAAATTGAAATCACATCGCCTATGGCATAAAAACGGACATTACAACATACATCATTAAGCATTTGCCTTATTGAGGATATTATCACTCTTCCACAAACAGTAATAGACTTCCGAAATATTGCGAATGTTCACGCTGTAAAGTGTGGACCTTCTGCATATATTGGAGTCTATGGGAGTGGAAGCCCGATAATACCAATATCAACAAGCGAGAAAGCCCATGCTTTTTGTATGGATACCCAAGAAAGGACAAAAGGGCTAACGAGCGAAAACAACTTATAAACCCCCAAGCCCGGCGAAGGTGTAAGAGCCGGAACAAATACTCACTAATTATGAACACAAAACTTCATTCAGCACTTGGCATTATTGTATGTGCCATGCTATTTCTCGTATCTTGTCAAGATGAACCAAGTTCAGGCAAAGGAAAAATGACCTTCAAGGGCGTTGATCTGAGTAACGCCAAAGCCCTCGCGCTGGTGCAAGAAGGCGGCAATGCCGCTAACGCGCCGCGCCGGTTGCGTGCAGATGGACAAGATCAGGATGAGCCAACCCACAAATTTTTATACACTGTGGATGAGGATGGAAACATGCACGTGGCAATTTTCTATTTCAACGAAGTGGACTCAACCATGGACACCAAAGCGCTCCGCTTGAGCATTGAGAATATCTTTGCGGTCGGCGATGACTACCTATGGCTCTATGGCTGCCAGTATGATTGCGATGACCTTAGTGCGCTGCCAAGTGGTGCGCGCGACTATGTTGAACATGAGATAGAAGCCAGCCGTAATCGTCCGGGGCATTTCAACTTCCTGATGCGCAAGACAGACGGTGCGCTCTTCAATCTGACGAACATCAACGTGGTACCGCTGGATTGGGAAGGTAAGATAAAAATTGAAGGCTTTGAACTGACCACCAGCAATGAGTTGAAGCAGTACGGTTTAGTTACCCAAGTGGGCAAGGAATTGTATTGGGCGATAGGTAATTACCAAGGAGGGTTGTGCAAACTCGTTGACAATGGTACCACGATGGATCTTGTAGGCCTGGACTACCACGCGAATATTGCGTATGTTATAGGCGACGGACAAGGACATTTGGGCACGGTATTGAGTTACAGCAGTAACGTGCCGACTAATCCGGCCTTTATCAACGGCAATTACGCGAATCTGGTACAAGGACTTCCTAATGAAATGGGTTATCCGCGTATGCACTACATAGGCGGTAAGTACCTTATTTCGCAAGGCTATAACTGGAACGGTAGTGAGGAACCGGCTATTTATAGCGTTTCTTTTGACGGCGGTACAGCTAACGCAACGAAATGCGTCGCAGGTGATGCGCTGCCTGAATACGGCTACGGACACCCTGTTGTGGTGGAAGGTTCTACCT